>JAAUXU010078177.1_pt1 | contig 26318 bp, 19 predicted proteins | sample 7278151 | NCBI WGS metagenome assembly JAAUXU01 (sample SAMN14350113, study PRJNA611818) | marine sediment metagenome | isolation source: surface marine sediment (1.8m) | place: French Polynesia: Moorea | collected 2018-08
GTGGCTGCTCTCCTGCGAGGAGGGAGGCCCAGTGCACACTTGGGCTTCCTGCTGACAGAACTCGGGTCCCACATCCCGAGAATGCACAGGGGTTCACAAAAGCATTGCATTTGCCACATGCACGTGATGTAGGAGGTCCCATTGCTTAAGGATCTGGAGGGTTTTGTGCAAGAACGAGATGGCAGATACAATCCCTGCCAGCTACAAACTCCGTCGTCCCATTGTTGGTTATTGTTGTTCGGGATCACAAGTTCGTCCTTGCCACTGAGTTAACCATGTTATTCCCTTGCTTTTTCGTCTTGTTTTTGCCAAAGTTTGGGTTGTCTTCTGCTTCTCACAGCGTTGCATGCAACAAGTATCTTATAATACTTTTAGGTATTGTGATATCCCATGTTGATATGATGCGTCGAGCTGTCTTAGTGCATTATCCATTGGCGTTCAGCAACAGCACAACTTCTTTCAAGAAGAGAAATCATTCTTTCGGTACACGGTTGAACTGTTTCGATTTGTTGGAGTTTTGTAGAAGAAGGAATTACCCAACTCTGGTCTCTGATTCGGAAAGAAACTCTTTGGCATGCGTCAGCGGAGGCAAAGCTGCATGAAGTGTGTTAATACTAGCGATAGCTGCTAAAGGATTGCCCTTAACTGAAAACCACCACCTAATTTGACCTCACAACTTTCACAAAAGGAGTGCAGTGAATGTCTGTGTACTTTCCGCCTGCTTTCTCATAAGACCTTTCCAATCCATTTTCGATCCTGCAGGCTTAAGGTTAACGAATCGGAATAACAAGGTTTAAAATGAGAAAAAAAGGGTTTAACTGCAAACGTAGAGGACATACACGAGGTACAGGAGATAAGGAGAGACTCGGAGAATCTTTAACCATTGTACGGACGCACACACATAAAAGTGGCGCACACGGTGACGTCCTGAGAGTAAACCACTTTCTTCTTCCTACTGGTGAGCTTTATGGAAGCACATCGTTAAATGAGCGCATAGGAAGTAATGAAGACATAGGGAGAGGTTGGCATATGTGATATACATCCATCCACGAGTACAGTGTGTACCAGAAAGGACCGACCCTTCGTTTCACCCTCTCCAGGAAGGGGATACTGGGTGTCAAAACGGGGTCATGTTTTTGCTCAATCAGAAACTTTTTATATCTCTGGGGGCGCTAAAAAAGTTGTTTTCGGGAGACTTTTACTTCAAATCTTAGTGCGCTTGTCCTTCAGTGGAGACATTGACCTTTTCAAGTCCACCCTCAAGACTCCAGTATGGCTTTTTCCACACTTGACAACCTTGTTGACCCTGTCAAGCCTTCCCTCACCTTAAATGGCCTTTTCCACCTCTGTCACTGCTGTGAGGCTGACGGTTACGAACTTTATCATGCAGCTGTGCCAAAAACGGTCCAATTTTCCATGATCCTGTATGAGCAGTGCACTTGATGCTCAACGGATTGCACTGATACTCAGCATGCCTCTGTAGCCTGCGTGTAAGTACAGATGTTAGGGCTTGCCAGGAATTTATTCTTTCCACTCAATATATAGACATGTACGCCTATGAAAATGTTTCTCCTTTGGCCTATGGTGAGCCCAGAAGGACTTTCACAGCTGGAAGTGGGAGACTTGCTCCGTGGGAGTATCATTCCACTCCTTGACCAATGTAGTCTCCGTAGAGGCCACCGCGTCTGGCAAGATAAAATGGCGGCAGATTCAAATCTCGGAGTGGCGTTGGTGCGAAAGAATCAACGCTGTGCCTTGAAGTGACATCCTGTGCCATATGCAAATGGCTGCACGTTGAGGCAGGTGTTGATGTCCCTCCACATGAAGAATAGTTCTTTCTGAGACAGACTGTATCGCATAAGTGCTGCTGTATCAGGTGCACATTCGTGCATGCAGGTAGATATGCGCTGCTCCTCTCCGCCAAGAGTGCACTTTTAGTAAAGAAAAAAGAAAGATTTCATCTTCCTGACAAAAAAATCCGGCAAAAATGCCGCCAGAGAAATGAAGGGAAGCTGCTGTAGACACCAGCTCAGTAGATCTCCAAATCTCGCCTCGCACTTAAACATACAGAAATGTTGTCTAGGAGAGGTTAAACACGGCACTTTTCTTTTCGAGAGAGATTCCCATAAAGCCAAAGGCATAAAAAAGTACAACCATTTGGAGCCAACTTTTTCGGCCTGATTAAACTTTCCACCCACCCTTTTCAGAGTGGTCGTTTCACGGCACTCAAAAACTGCACAACAGTGTGAGCAAAGTTTCAAAAAACTTTTTGTTTGCCTCCTTATTTTTTTTTTCTATTTGGCTTTGTTTCTTCTGGAGTTAAATATTGGCTTCATTTTCCAGCACGAAGAAGAGGGGACCAACTTTTGAGATCCAACCAGCACCTAATGAAGCAGCTGGAAACGGAGAGATCCCGGATACAATTGGCTCTAACTCTACTGACGACTTATTTTTTCTGATCTGAGAGCACCTTTTATTCGAGTTGTTTCCGACAAACACACAGTTTCGCCCTGAGAACGCAGAAAACGAGTCCAAGGATAAATAAGTGGCTCAACTTTGCCCATAAAGGCTTTGTTGCTTCAGTAGTTTTTGAAAACCTGAGACCGTTTGTCTTTCTGAACGAGTACATTTCTGCTCATGCTCAGACAGTTGATTCCTCAGTCCTTTTTGCTGAACAAGTCTTAAAACTTGTAAAAGAGTTATGACGACAAGAATGCAATAAATAGCACGACCCTTTTTTTCACGACACACACGCGCCTGCACTGCACACACAGGTGGGGCAGGACTACGTAGAGGACCAGCGTGACGGCGGTGGAGGAGGGTTAACTCTTATTTCCTGTCAACGTCCAGTGTCACCTAGAGGGTAGACGCACGTGCTTTGGCACATTTTGGGTTGACATCACGGAACTCCCTGCATCAGTAGGTTCATAGCTCTGGCGCGTGACTCATATGCAGCAATCACTGAGACTGCTGAGCATCTTGGACCATCACAAGTGAACGATGCAAAAATGGGTCAAGCCTTTCTTGCTGGCAGGCAAGTTCTTCCGAGATGACAAGATCAGAATGATTCAAAAGTTCACTTTGTTCTCAGTGCAAACAATTCAATTGAATAATTATTCTAATAAGTTTACTTCCTCAAAACACCATCTAGCAGGAAAGTTGGAGCCCCTTTTTTCTGCTGCACTGGAAAATCAACTTATGACATCCAGCGCTAATTTGACACTGGTCGGTTAAAAATCTATACATTGGCATTAATTCAACATTTTTCCTTTCTGCGCCAGAGACCTCAACTTGGGCAGAAACTTTGAATAACTTACATTATTTGCCTTTAAAGTTATTCGAAAATTCGCCAGCCGCCTCACGTCAGCCGCACCGTAAGTGCTTAGTGCGTAACTTGGGTATTCAGCACCACTGAGAGGTGCCGAAATCGTGCCAAATTCCTCCGAGTCTGCTTGGTTGGTTCTTGTGCTATAAGTTTCGAGCCGAAATAAGCACTTTTGGTTGAGACTCAGAGATTGTTGGACGTGAAGGAAAGACATAATACGTTTGTTCTTCTGGACATTTTACACTCTCAGTGTTTGACTTGTTCAGATCCTTGTGGAGCAAAATGCCTGACTGTCAACTGCAACAATTTTATTTACCAATGCCCCAGCTAAGCAACTTCCGTGCAGTAAATTATCTGATTTTCACCTCCCATTGGTCCAGATGTCCTTGCAAGTATCTGATATGTCTGACAGGATAAATACCAATAGAAACTGGACTTTGCTATAAAAAAGTCCCAGAAAAAGGGTTAGATATTGTGAGAACGAGCATAACCCGAGAGCAGTAGCTTTTTCTTCAAGTGCTTCAAAAGTTGTGAGATGAATTTCGCGTTCAATTACAAATTGCTACGGCCATAATGGGAGCAATATTTTCGGCCTGGGCTTCATATACGTTGCCCTCAGGCAATGGACCATACACATAAGGTCAGGTCAAATCGTCTGAGTCAAAATATAGTGCTACAGTGGGGCCATGCAATATTTAGTGTGCACTCACTATATGCATGTGAACGTACGGTTCTCGCAATCTTAAGGTAAGAACGTGACATAGACATTTTGCTTGTCATAGCAGCATTCTGAAGAAAAGCATTAACCACAGAATCTGCTGGCAATCGAAGGCACAAAGCACACACATGGGCTGAGGACAGAGTTTGCATGCAGGCCTTGAGTCTCAGTACGTCCCCATGCGAGCTTAACGTCTCTTTTCGCCTTGAAGGCTTTTTTCCCGTAAGAAAAAGGGTCGTTATCTGCATGTTTTACGACATTTGTGCCATTTCCTACCCCCCCCCCCCCCGAATCGACGCTGTCTGCACTGCAAGGTCTGCCACGCAGTCAACCTCGTACGCGAAGTACGTGGTGGACTGGGTCGACAAGCTGGATCTCCTGGAACTCTTACCATAGTTTAGACGAAGGCTTCTTTAGTCAAATCAGAGAAGAACGTGTATTGGCTATTCTTACTTATGACATCGTAAAGTATTGTGAGTGGGGATTCTGTCACAAGCTGCACTTGCTGTTGCAATTCAAGCAGTGGATTTTGCCCGTTGCGGTCATTACATTGGTACGTACGCAGATGTCAATATGACATAAGAATTCGCTTCTCCATTATTCCAAGAGCTCCCACTGATGAGTAAGAAAAGATGCTTGGTCATGATGACGGACCGACGAGGTTAGTAACGTCAGGTATGATGGAACTTAGACGTTAAACAAAAGAGAAAAATGTGTGAAGGTTCTCAATAACGTTAGCAGTTAACGATTTGCCAAGTCAGGTCTATAACAAATTACATTTTTGTCATACATACGATCATGAGTTTAGTTGCAGGAGTTGCTTACAAGACAATGGAATTTAGTTTTGCTGCAACTCCTTTTACTGGAGTCATCATTTGTGTCAGCGTCGAAATCCGTCAGTGCAGCAAGTTGCAGAGCTTGGAGCTCGTAGCTCAAGTCAAATGTGCAACTATTTCCATAAAAGTGATGGGTAGGAAAGACGTAAATCAAGAGCAGACTCGACCTGCTCAACATGAAGCTGACCTCGCCCTCGAAGCTGATCTCGCACTTCAAATGCACTTTGCTCCCGGATCGGATCCATTTTGTTTTCACTTTTGAAACTGGTTGATCCTGGCTGAGACTGGTTGATCCTGGCTGAGGCTGGTTGATCCTGGCTGAGACTGGTTGATCCTGGCTGAGACTGGTTGATCCTGGCTGAAACTGGCTGATCTTTTCCCCCAAAAATTGTTTACTATCTGCACTTTTAATTTGAAGTTTACTAAAGTAGCACAGAACATAGAGCTGTCTGAATTTGTAACTCTGAAAATACTACGTTATAAAAGTGTCCCTGATATATTTTAAGAATCTTCGTGGGGAATGTTTAGTATCAGCACTTTCATAACATAGCCTTTTGGGCAGCGTGCTATGCTCTGTCTAGACATTAGTAGTAAAACATCAAAATAGAGTGCAGATAGTAAATCAATTTTATATTTCGAGAAATGAGACTTGTACCAACTACGCCAGTGTCTAATGCCAATTTTCCACCATGAAAATCCAAAGTTGAAATTTTTCAATTAGCCTAAAAGGTGCATATTAGGCTAGGTCAAACATTTTGGAATTTAACTGAGGGCATCTTTGGTTTGTAGTCAAATGGTTTTCCAAACGACAAATTCTTGACCCCCTCCCCCTCCATGGCAATAAGATTTTATTACATAAGTTCAGTAAATAACCACCCTCAAGCGCCAAGGATAAGAGCCAAAACTGTTCATCATGAAGGTGCCTGAACACTGGACGACTCTCATCAATGGAGCAGTTCTTTGGGCACTTGGAGATCCGCTCGAATAAGCTGATGCTCTTTAACAATTTGGGAGTCTCGGGTGTCGAAAAAGGACTGAATCGCACTTTTATCGAACTTGGCATGTGTTGACTGCTATAAAACGATACAACTATATAATGACAACGCTATTGAACTCGAGGAGGGGCTCATCATCATCGTCCTCCTCGTCCTCGGCAACCCCTGTCTCGTGGGACGACGTCAGCTTCATGTGGATGTCATTTCGTTCACTCGAACTGAGTAAATTTTCTTTCCAAACTGGTGTTTTTAGTCTCAGATCGTTTGTTATGCAAGAATTAAGGCAGCTAGCGACTAGTACACGCCAGCAGCTAATAGCTGGCAGCTATAAGCTGGTAGCAATTGGCCAGTAGTTAGCTGCTAATAGCTAGAAGCTATTAGGTAATAGCTAGCAGCTACAAGAGCCCATAGTCAACATGACAAACGGTCAGCATCTATGCACCTGTCGACTAAAGGTAGTTGATATCTTCTTAAAAATCATGTTTTCGTAACGTTTTCCATGTGCGATCACCACATTGCAGTTACTAATGACCACCTAATATCAATAGGCTCATTTTCCTACCGCTTTCTATACACAATAACTTAGCACAATCCCTTTTATGAGTGTCAGACGACCCTTTCACTGCTAATGCCACTGCTGTGTATATGAGCATATGTGGGAGCCTCATTTGCTAAAGTGGTTTCTCGTTCTTACACGCACGTGTATAACATTGTTCGTGTATCTGATCATCTGATAACCGTCACGCGTTACCCCCGGCTTCTGGAGTTGTGACTGTAGTGTTGCAACAACGTCCGCGCTAAATTCTGGACACACTGTGAGCCGTGAAGAGTTGAATGCGTTCTCCAAAAGGGGTGGGGGTCCGATGGGATATTAAGCGGAGGTGGTCACAAGGCCGTCGAGGTCATGAGGGGTCAAAAGAAAGGGTTGAGACGTGTGTGAGGGCGAGAACAGTGGGGGCGTCTGACCTTTTCGGGCTCGTATCAACACTTCTTGAAAGCGCGGAGTTTCTCTCGGGGGAAAGGAAGGCATTTCTTACTCGTATCATAAAGCCACTGTAGTGAGAGTCTTTGAGATCGTCGATTAGACTCGTACCACCAACTCTGTAAAGGTTCTCTAGGCCTTTTTTTTCAAGCCGTCGTCGACGTATTTAGCAACTCTGTTTTGCCAGGAAGACGAAGTCACGCACGTGTTTTGCAGAGCGAAAAAAAAGCCGAGAAGAATCCCAGCTTTAGAGACTCCATCCCAGTCACTGATTGTGCCAGGAGGAAATCCTCCCAAAGCCTCTTTCATTTTATCTCTCTTTCTCTTGATCCCACACTAACGACGAATGTGTCTTCTAATGCTCGGGCCAAGGCAAAAAAAAGGGTTGGGGGAGGACGACGAAGAAACTTTTGGCAGTCTGTTTTCTTGGGAGAGGTCCGAAAGTGTCCCTGAGGACTCCACCAGACACGTGAAGGCCTAAGGGGACTACTGACGGTGCAAGAGGTGATCGAGCGCCGTGCCAAAGGAAGGGGTCATTTCTGTTTGGTCGAGTCAACCCTTTCCCCCACCCTTGTTGCTTTCAATCACCGACGAAGGAGAAAAAAAAAGTATTTGTCACTCCTTTTTGTGTCTGTGTCACAGCATTTCTGTTTTGCACGTTCAAAGCGAAACTGTAGTTGGTGGAAGGACCTGAGTGAGAGGAGTTTTTTGCATATGCGTGAGAGCTCGCACTTAGGAGAAAAGAAAATGCTTTTTTTAACCATTCATTTTACTGTCTAAATGTTCCAAACTCACGTGATCCAGTCTAAGAGTGCAGCGAACATTTGGTTCTCCTGATTGCACGCACCTAATGAATGGAACCCATGCCAAGGCATGACTGGAATATCCGCAAATTCGAACATGTTCGAAAAATTGAGTCCAAAACTATCCATGGTTGGATTCTCCAGGTCGAACACTTCCCAGTCCTTGACCACGATGTTGGTAGCTTCGCCTTGGCACTTACTGGGCAAGGGCAGGCAGGAGATCATGTGAGTCAAGAACTTCACCGAGGAAGATTTCGCCATGTTGGAGAAAAAAAAATCCCAGCTGCCTTGAACAAGATTGACTCAGCTTGCCTTGAAAGATCGTTCTCTGCAGCAGGACTTTTTTGGCGATAAACTTAAGGTCTCTCTCGTCTGATGAAATCATTGACACTCGCTGCTTAAAAAATCTCATTTAAAAGCACCCGAGGCAAAGGATGTGACATGGAAAGGGTGAAATTGATTTTGGCAATAGAATTCATGTTGTGAGTTCCGCACAGACAAAAATTAGAAAATGATCACAGGCTTGTGTTGTTTGAAAAATGTTCCAACATTTGTTCGCATTTTCCTATGTGTGTTCGGAATTTCAAGGCAGTTCCAAGGTATCGAGCAAAGATCATGCCTTAGCCCAGGCGCTGCAGCCTTGAAGTCTGCGCAAATTGCCTTGGCCTTGGCGCGCTTAATTGGTAATTTGTATACGTCCGTCCAAGTCAGGAGTTTGAACGCATTTCCAACAAACTCGCAAGTTTAAACCTACAATGTGCTATTATTCAGCAGCTTTAAAGTGTGCGTAGAGCGGCCACTTTGAGCGAGCAGCTGCACCATCAGGAATTCACGACTACAGGGTGGAGTTCAAATATTGTCATCAGGCCGGGTCAGGCACATCCCGGAATAACTCGTATCATGCCTAGTTTGAGCTCATGTAAGAAGTGGAACGAGTGTTGCTTCTTTCCAAGGAGAGTTCCTGGCTTACTGTAGCACTTACAGAGCCGATTTTAGTACCATCCTGTGTCTCTTTAAAGTTTTGCCTGACGCCAACAAGCATTGTCACAGCAATCACTCTAGAGAATAATGTCATCCCTATGTAGTGAGTGTGCACTATGTGCGCACAAAAATATGTCAGATATCTATGAATTTTGTGAAATTATACCCAGTTGAAACGTAATCCTCATTCTGTGTTGCGTTCTAAAGTAAAGCTTAATTCTAGTAGAACTCTGTTTTCTTTGCACGCTACAGGACACAGGAATGCCCCCTTCAGGAGGATTTTTGTACGGCGCACATGATGCAGTGACGTCACTTTTTGCGCATGCGCACGCACACGTGCACGCCCGAGCACATGTGCCGGACATTCGCTTAAAATGTTAAAAAATCACGCATCAGATGGTAGCCCAATCAGCTGTGTCAGTGCTGTAACTCACCCTTAAGACGAGCGCCGGACTTTTGAGACATATTGCATTTACCATCTCAAAACCGCTGAGCTTTGTTCATTCCAGCCTATGTGCACTGCTTCTGTTTGCAAACAGTTGGTCCAGGGCAGTCTGGTCTCTGTGAACTGCCCGCCGAAGTTGCACATTTCCTCGGTCCTGCACCTGGTCGATAGCTGACAATGACAAGAAGAAGGGCATCAAGAGCAAGGGCCTCATGCGTCCCATGTTCCAGACTTGACGGCAATCAACTTCTGCCTGTTCCCCACTCTGAGGGCCGAGGTTGCCATTGAGACTGAGATCGAGGTTGCCACAGAGGGAGGTCACCGGTGAGGTCGCGCATAAGGGACCCCGCCTAAGTCGTCCACCGTGGGAAGAAATGCCTGACCAAGTGCATTGAAGCCATCTGTGATAATGTCGAAAAGCGGCAGGTAAACACGTTTAAAGAAAACGCATATGAGAAGGCCATTGTCATAGGGTCCTTGCGAGATACGCTTGACTTCATCGCGTACATTTTCCGTGACGCTGTTGTAGAACGCGAAGGCCTGACTCATTTGTGCATATTTTAAGAGCCACGAATTGCGCTTATGATTGCACACTTACGGCGCTCTCACAATATCTCATCAGAAGTGTGGATGTTACTGTAGGGAGCTGAGTACCCGGTGCAACCGCCTTGTTGAGTATTAGAACAACGGTTGTTGAGTCATGCACAGCTTTGCTTCTGTCATGCACAAGCAATGCAGTTCTTTTCCTGCAAAAGACAGACCAGCGGTTCCACATATTCAACCAATGTCCTTCCCTGACCTACGAGAGTGTTGTCGTTGCCCCGGAGCAGATGACTTTAGGCTTTAGGCCTGAGGCCCCCTCACGCCCCAGAGTGAACAATCAAGCAAATTAAAGTCTGCGTTGGGGCTAGAGTTGGTACCTGGTGGTTTTGGGCTAAACTGGCATTTTCCGAAGTTCTTGGGTGTTTGTTTCGGGGCCCATTCTGCACTAGTCATTTGGGGCATTGGGGCATTTTGATGTCGGGGCCTTATCGCACGGTTGTCCTTCCTTGAAGGCAGCTCACTCAGGAAACTTGCGAATCTGACGTAGTTTTGGGGTCACATTCGGTACATCTTCCAGGTGAGGGACTGGCAACTCTAACTGGGGACGCTCAATGTTTTGGAAAAGCAATGCCCAAATTGTGAGCCGAAATTGCTGCGCTAAGAAACTCACGATTTCAGATGATGTCTTAAATCAGGTCCGCACGAGTTCTATCGCATGAGTCAAGATTTAAATTGTCTCTCTGTACATTATGGCCCATCCAAAATGGTGTCCGCTGTATGTTTTGGACGCCTCAAATATTTAATTTTTCTGTCATGAACCAACGTGTAATGGTATAATGTGTAACACCACGTAATAATGTGAGATTACACAATCGTGTGGAACCTGAAAAAAGAAACCCGAGTAATTGAGATCGATCTCGTGCGAACCGAGACTGGCACTGGGGACCACGGCTTCAAAGACACTCCGATGAAGACATCCCGTACCAATAATAGCATGATCAAGTGACATCTTGAGGGTCTCATCCGTCAGGATTCCGCCGACTGAGACCCATTCCACTCAATAAAAGTCCCTACTACATATGGTCGTGAAATGGACACCACTTGTGACACGCACTGTACGATGCATGCTGTGTGAGTCTCATGCGTCCGTCATGACACCGCCCTGCGCACGACAGTGCCGATCAGTGCAGCTGAGGGGAGCGTGCGGTGCGTCCACTTTTTTCCTCACGTGTGGCCAGAGAGACGAAGTGCAAAGAGTGTAGCCAGTATTGGGACGAAAAAGCCATTGTCCCCCCATACGAGCGAAAAGAATGGGGCTCAAGAAATTCTATGGGTGCCCGTGGGGTGGATTTAATTTCCGGGTTGTGGGTGGCTTTGGCGGCGCCTTCTTTAATCCCCGAACCCATTTGTAGCGGGCAGGACTTTTCTGTGCTGCACCCAAGGAGGCGGTGGCAGCGTGATTTTTTTCTGCCCTATCCAATGCAGCTTTGGACTGGTGGAAGTGACAGAGCAACAACAATTGCAGCAGCAACAGCAACAACAACAACAGCAACGTGCAGAACTGTACGTACAGCGCACACTGGACAATCGACAAAGTTCCCCATCTGGGCTTTCAAATCTTCCCACCCTCTTTAAGGAGGGATTTGGAGGGAAGTTCTTTTTTGTGCTTTTGTTTACACACTGTTCTTCTCCTCCATCTGTGGTTTTCACCATTTCCATGTCCAACATGGCCAAGAGGGAGGCCGTTTTGAAGCTGATTAAAGAGGGCAAGAAAAACTACGAGATTGTCCAGGAGCTGAAGAACATTGGTGTGAAGAAGACCTTCATCTGGGATACCAGGAGTCGGTTCCAAGAGACAGGCAGCATCACTGACAGGCCTAGGAGTGGTCACCCAAACGCCGTGAGGACACCAGCAAGGATCAAGGCCATCTGGGATAAGATCTGCCAGAACAAAAGGCCCTCCATAAGGAAAATGGCAAAGGAGGTTAGGATCAAGAAGGATGCCATGCACGACATCATCAGGAAGGACCTTGCACTCTCCTCCTTCTGCCTTGAGCTCAAAAAGCAGACCCTGACAGATGCCACCAGGCACGAGAGGCTCACCAGGGGGAAGGAACTGCTTCGAAGAGTTCAGTCTGGCACACTCCCCAGGGTTCTTTTCACAGACAAGAAGCTGTTCAGTGTGGAGGAGGCTTAAAACCCACAAAACAGCAGGGTTTTGGGGAAGAAGAAGTTGGACATCCCTGTGGACAAGAAGGCCGTCATCAGGAAGCAGGGGGCAGTCTCTGTTATGGTCTGGACAGGTGTCACCTCATGTGGCAAGAAGACCCCCCCTGGTCTTCATGGAGAAGGGGGTCAAGATGAACAAGGAGGTGTGCCTGGCCATGCTCAGGGATGAGGTGCTCCCGTGGCTGCAGACTGAGTTCAGGGTGGTGCCAGCAGCAACACAGCAAAAATCATCCAGGATTGGTGCATGGAGAATTTTTCAGACTTCTGGCCCAAGTCAAACTGGCAGCTCTTTAGCCCTGACCTCAATGTTATGGACTTCACAATGTGATCCATCCTTGAGGCCGTGGCCTGCAGCAAGCCCCACAAGTCAGTCAATGCCCTCCAGAAGTCCCTTGTCTGTGAGTGGGACAACATTTCCTCTGAGACTGTGCATGCCAGCTGTGCAGACTTCAAGAGGAGACTCAAGGCTGTTGTGAAGGCCAAAGGCGGCCATTTTGAACAAAATTTGGCACAGTGCTTTCTATGTATATGATTTAACTACAGTATAAAGGATTATTACATATTTCCAAAAATGTGAGTGAGACAGGTGATTTCGTGAAATCAGGAAGCCGACATCCTGTATTCCGTGGAACTGACTCTGGCATTTAAGATATGGAAAACACCAAGAAAAAACTCATTTGAAACTGCTAACATTTACGAATATGCTGGCAGCTGCATTAAATACTGATGTTTAAACATATCCTCCCTTTGACCTTCACAATAGCCATTAAATCTTCACACTTCTGCTTGGGAGACACTTTTCCAGAAGTCATTTTCAGGTCTTTAATGAATAAACGGTGTTGCTTATCTCTAAAGTTTGTACCGAGTTGCTGAGAGCCAGCTTAAAGCCATTACCACACAAGGTATTTGAATTTAACGACGTCCAAGGATGAGAAGCGTCTGAGTCTCTTTTCATGAAACAGCCTGTACGTTTGCCGGGTGCAATCGATTACAAATAAAGCGAGCACATCCATGGAGTCCATATCTGAAAGGTGTTTCTTGGCATGCCCAGAGTGGTTGGGTAGTGCAACTGAAACAAGTTATTGCACGCTGGGTGCGTCTCTCGGCGTTGTCATGAATGTATAAGTGCAGTAGGTACGTGCATCAATGCTTTGGGCCTTATTAGATGGGCCTCTTCTTTCAGAAGTGCCTTTCCATCCTTTTCATCTCCTGGTGCATTTAAGATATACCGAAGAGAAGAAAGAAAATGTACTGCGATCGAAATAGAATCTCGTTTGATCTAAAACTTTGGCGAGGCCTTTTAACTTCTTCGTTTCCACTTTTTTTTTCTCCCCCCTTTTGCACAGTTAACCCCTTTTCTAGATAAAGTCGGTTGGAGAAGCTGAAGAGGGGGGAAAAAGCGTCAAGAGAAAAGAGGCTCCACAGAGTGATCCAACTAGACCAAAGTCATGGTGAGGAAGTTACAGTTTAGCGGCCTCGGCGGCCTCGCTCGACGGCCTCGCTTGCTTGCGTGTCTCCACGCGCACACGGTACAAATTGGGAAAGCAACCCTTCAACTTGGCATGAACAAGATCGACTGCAGCAGGGCGTAAGCAGCACTTTCTTGAGGCCAGAGGGGACCAGAAGAAGATGAAGAATGAGCTTGCCAAGGAAATGGGTGAGGAAATGTCTGAAGCTGCGGCAGTTTCAACCATTTGTTCAGGAGACATGAGACAGGAAGGAAGTGGAGCTTAGGCGGAAACACTTCCGGTCCTTTGCAGCACTTCCGTCAGCTGATGCTGATGCGGACTCGCGTTTGCGTTCACATTGCACGAGTTTACTGGGACATGGAGAGTGGACATGGGGGGAGTTGAAGCTGCGTCAGCCTCGTCGAGATCGATGTGGGCGAGGAGCGCAGTCTCGAAATTGTGGAGCCTCTTGACGTCGATCATGAAAGTGGCAGGCTTTTTGGTCATTGAATTCTGCCCGCCAAGCTCGGCTCGTGCAGCGCGCAGGTACTTGACGTACATCATCTCGAAGCCGTCACACCCGTTCGAGGGCAGCTGGCAGTTCCACAATTTGATTGATCCTGTTTCTTCCTCGGGGTCATATTTGCGCACAACTCCAAAGGTCCCCTGGGTGCGAATTTTCACCACATTGACGATAACTTAGAAAAATCGATCGGACTCACTTGCCACTGCTGTGCAGCTCACATGTACAGCATTCGTAGCACGCTCGGTCCCGCCTGTAGACAGCATTCCTTCTCCGGATGCACGCGTGTGTTGTAATTGTTTGTTTGTGTGTGTGTGTGTGTAACTGCGTGCAACGGTGTGCTGTGACTATACCTGTGGTCGTGGTGTCTGTCGTGGTTGCGTGTCATAGTGTGGAGTCACTACGCGAGTCATACTTATGTGCAGAATTATATGAGTTGTCGTGTGCAATGACTACGTGAGTTGTAATTGCGTATGTGTAGTAGTGTGCAAAGGTCGCATGTGTGATAGTGATAGCGTTGTGTCTTTAAATTAGGCTATTATTGTAATCGAATCGAAAATCAAGATCAATTTAATGATTGATAATCGAACCGAGTCCAGGGCTCATTGATGATTATCATTGATGATTAATGACAATTTGACCACCAGCTTCCAGTGGTGCCGACGACTCCTGCCTACCTGCTCATCAGAAGCCAGTTGGGCAGAAGAGCCTCTTCTAGAATTCTAGAAATCTGGTTCTCCTTGTCTTGTTCTTAAGTGACTTTACCTAGTGGCTATGCAACCTCTGTTCAGTGTCAGTGTCAGCACTGCATCAGCCACCAGAACTCTGCTGGACACAGAGAGTGTGGCAACACTGCTACAACTTAACCAGAAGATTGAATACTAGGTTCAATGAGTTCGAAAGGTGCCCATCGTCACTAATTGATGTCAATTAATCGAGGTAGAAAATTAAATGACAACCTACCCAATATTCGTCATTAAAAGGTGCTAAATTAACTGACGATGGAGACTGACAATTTCTCCACCAATTGCGCCGGCCCACCGTAACTGTGTGCATGGTTGTTGTGTCTGCAGCTGTGTTAAGTTGCTGTGCGCTGTAGTGTGCAGTGAATAGGTGTGATGGCGAGCAGTGCCTGTGCTTCCAGATGTTTGTTGTGTTTGTGGCACTGTTCTGTGACTTCGTGTGCAGTGCCTGGGTGCACAGCAGTGTCAAGTTCTTTCGTGCGTAGTCGGTGTGCGCAGTTCTTCTGGGCGAGTCACGAACTGCCCAGGAAGCGATAAATTTACTAACAGAGGCCGCCATTAAAGTCTTGCTTGGCCAATGACGCTGCCAATTACCAATTGCCAGTTGGGATCAGGGTTTTCCTCTCGTTCTCCTCCGGACCCCGCACAGTTTTCGTCGGGTCGTTGATGGAGGAAAAAAGGGTTAAAGAATTAATGCGTTGGAGGCCGCCACCGAGGCCAACGTGGTGCAATCGTGCGATTCCCCCCCTCCCCCAGTCTTGATTTTCTCGTGTCGCAGTAATAAGTGTCTGAGCATTTCTCTTACTGCATGTTTATGTTTTTTATTCTCGGCAAAGTCGGCGACTGCTCTTTCAGTGAAAAATCTGGAGGGAAAAGCACTGAGTCGAGAGCATGAAAAGGATCTCTCATAGCTTTTCTGGTCCTGTTTCTTCATGACTTTTTTTTTCATTGTCTCTGCTTTCCTTTAAGATCCAGTAACGTTATTTGTAGCCAGGACTAGCGTGTCACCATCCTCTTTTTTGACCTACATGACCGGGACTTTAGCCTGCTTTCAGTGGCAGAAAGAGCAAAACTTGCGTTTTCTGCCTCGCCTCCCCCCTTTTTTGCCCGCCGCCGCCGCCACCAAGGAGGGAAAGGGGAGGAAGTTTCAGCGCCAGAAGATTTTTCCCTCTCTTTCCCAAGAAAATTGCCGAGGACGTTGGTTCCCGGATAATGGGAGGGTTTTTCACTTGCTCAGACCCCGAATGGGGACGAGAGGGCAATTTTCGTTTGCTAAATATATCGTCCCTACGCTCATTGCCCTAAGCTCACCGGTTTAGTTGGGTAAACGATTGGGGTATCCAGCAGAAAAGCCCTCTGCTCATGCGTGTGTGCTTATAATGGGGCGCTCATAAATAGACGTGCTTGCTTGTCAATTCTTAGGTGGGTACTTGCAAGGTGGATGGCGCAGTCATGCACACAGACCACACTCACAGACAGACGCGTACACACGGGGACAATGACACAGAAGCACCCATACACAAACACTCATCCAAACCCAAAAACATACATGTACTGACACACCCACTCACAATTTTACACACATGCACTGACACACCCACTCACACACATGCATACAAGCACAGGTACACTCACACACATACATGTACCACCCATACACAGACTCACTCACACACACCCATGCACAGACACACAGGCGCATACACACTTAAGCATGCACGCACCCACCCAGACACACCCACCCTCATATATATACATACACATGTAAATTACCGTACTTACGTGGCCGTCGAATAAGTTATGCGCCTGCAATGGAGGACAAAGGAAAAGTTGGGAGAGCCTACGACCACTTTGATCCACGACAAATTATGCCCATGACGAATATGGGTCCATTCCCGTGTGGCACAACGAAAATGCCCTTGCAGCTCGGGTGAGGCCTGAAAAAGGGCCCTCCCTCATGCCTCTTGAATCATGGAGTTCGTTTTCAGCCTGTTCTTCCTCTGCACACACGTGTTCGTCGTCCTGGACCAGTGGCAGAACTCATTCACGTTGTTCCCGTGCTTGCTCACAATGAATCTACCCCTTTCTTTTCATCTTCCCGCAATCCCCACAATTGCAACCACTGTCGAGGGGGGGCCGAGAGAGGCCCCAATTAGGACGAATTGGGTTAGTTCACTCGAGTCGAGAGAGATAGAACGAGCACCGACGAAGGTCGAACGAAGGCTGCGGGAAGAGGGAGGCCAAGGCCACCATGCGGACCACGGCCGACAAGGGGGTCCAACAGGATCAACGACGACCTCTCTTCAATTGCAGGGAGGCACCAAAAGATCTGGACAGGAATGCTAATGATTGAAAGAAAGAGAGAGAGAACATCCTTTTGTGCTTGTGACGTTGCCGGTTATTAACGAGAGCAAAAAAAAGTCCTCTCGAGGACAAAGCCTTGGCCGCCAACTCCGCCAGACAGTGGGGGGAGCCCGGGTCAGGCACGATTACGACCAAGGTCCTTGAGCGGCTCCACAGTGAGTCCGTTGACGGCCGTCCACTTTTCGGGGCTTCAGACTGTCCTGCTGTTGCTGGGTGGTGGGTCAGTCAAAAAGTGAGTGAGGGGGACAACCGACACCGCCTCCCCCCCCCCCTCTCCTTCACACCACACACACACCCGACCACGATTCCTGCAGTCTGCCTCGTTTCCGGCCAGTCACTGACTCCCCTTGCACATCCTGCCTATCAGCGTCTGCCAGTGACGTGATGTTGAGTGGCTGCAGCAGCAGCAACAACAGCAGCAGGATTGGGAGGCGGCCTTTAAGGACCTTTAAGTTCACCCTTGTGTAGCAGGTACGAGTCTGCTTGGCTCCGTGTTGCCCTGACCACGGACGCTCCTCTTCTCGAGTGCTGCTCATGATTGCTGGGGCATTGTCCAGTGCTGCACTCCCCCGGGATAGCAATCTTCTTGAGTGCACGTAGTACAGGGTGTGTGCAGGGTTGCCACCAACTTCCAGACAAGGGTCTGGACAGGGATCCTGAGTGCAGCCGGCCGGATTGAGAATGGTCTTGCATGTGCGTTAGTGCTCAGTACGCATAGCGTAGAATGTCCCTTTCAACATGGCCGCCCTATTCCACAACCGGGTGGCGCCAATGTTGTAATCCTGGGCTGCATCAACACATGCACTGACGACGCTGGACGACGGGATTGCCAAGAGCTTTGACTTTGCCACGAGGCAAGAGGTTCTAGATGTTAGAGAGACTTTCACGACAGGGAAAGCTTCTCTTCCTGAGTGAAAAGAAGTTATGTCAGCTTGTCCATTTTGCATTCATTTCATTTGTACTAGGGAGGTCCAGAAAAGAACTGCTTCTCCATCCCCCTTATGTACTGGCAGCAGATGACTTAGCGCATTATGCGGACAAAGTAGCGATTTACAAGCATGAGGTGGCTGCAGCCTGAGGCCCAAGGACGGCAATGAGAGCTGTAATGACTTGAGAGTGTGCGTCTATCGCTGCCTTGCCAATATTGTGCTCAACGTCAGATTGTCCACCTTGGTCATGTCGAATCAGCTACAAAACTCATGAATCAGTGGGGATATTCTTAGTGGTGTCTCTGACGTCTTGACTTCGCCAGTATAGCCCGCTGTCAGTACATAATGAGGGTAAAAAGGATTTTTCTCGTCAGATGGTTCCATTTTCATTAATTTTGTCGGTACTAAGGCGGTGGAGTAAAAAACTACTTTACCACCCTCATTATGTACTGACCGCAGGCAAAAACATCCTTTCTGCTCTGCTTACGCACTGGCAGGGGACAGAAAAGGAGGGGTCATGACTCCTTAGGCACAATGACTAAAGAAAACACAGCTGCCAATTTATATCGGACTTGCAGTTGCAAATTCAATCTGAAATGGAGTGATCGGAGCAAAATGAACGATCTGATGAAAAATCTGATGAAGTGAGCACTTGGAGAAAAACTTCACGAACACTCGGTGTCTGCAGCCGTCATTGATGCCCTCGTTCCACCCGGGGGGGGGGGGGCAGCAACATTTCAAGCTGCTGTAGCCCCATCTTTGTCGAATGCTCAGAAGGTCCTATCACATTACGCTGTTCATTTTTCATCGATTTTGTTTGTACTAAGAAGATCGAGAAAGATTGTCCGAATGTTCTGACAGCGGGCGGCGAAATCTTCTCTCTGCTCGGCTGACGTACTGGCCGAGGGCAGAAGAGCGGTGGTCGGGGACTCCTAAGACACTACTAAAAAAAACAAACCCAAAATATCTACCTCTATATCTCTTTGGCTTTTGTCATTGCTGATCTGACACGATGAAAGTGGACAATATGACAATAAAGACGCATTTGACAAAGTAGCACTTTATGGACACTCTCAAGTCTTTGCAGTCCTCATTGCTGCCCTCGGGACTCAGGCAGCAACACTCTCGAGCTGCAGCAACCTTGTGTTCGTAAAGTGCTACTTTACCAAATGTGCTGCGCCGCCCACTTTGGCACATAAGGAGGGTTGCAAAGTAGTTCTTTTCTGCACCTCCTTAGGTAACGAAATGAATGCAAAATGGACAATCTGTGGTACAAATCTCTTCTACCAGGCTTGTGTAATGACAGCGGGTAGTACAGTAGAGGTCAGGACTGCTAAGGCACTGCAGAAAAATATTTAAAACTGTGCGCTGATTTGAAGTGATCACAATGAACAGTACGACTTAAATTATGGTGCATGCATTTAACATAGCAGCATTTTGCAGACTCTTGAAGCCTGAAGGTGTTCGCTGCACAAATGACTGGCACGTGTCTTCTAGAATTGAATCGCGGGAACTTCGTAGCAACCCTGAACGCACGCTTATTTTAATCACAGACCCCCCCCCCCGCACACGTACCAGAAGTAGTGCAGCAACTTTGAGTGCGGGTGACGCAGGGGCCAGGGCCATAGCTGGAAAGTCTGCTAGTGTTTTGACTGCGTGACAGGTGCTTTTACAGTACATACGGTAGAATGTCGATGAAGTCAACCTACACCAGCGACAAAAGCCTCACTAAATCAGCATTCTGCTGCACGTCCACGTACGTACGAAGTTTGTACTGCTACAATACGAACAGTTAAGCTGAGAATTATTCATACCCCCCCACCCCGAATGCTGATACTTGACATGTTTTCACTTCGCAGTTGTTGTCAATTTCTTTGACTAAAATGACGCCTCGAAATGACGAACAAAAGGAAAAAGTGAGATACAACATGTCATAGCACTAAGCTGTACAATGAAGTAGAGGAAGTCTTGAAATTACGCCAACAAACAATCGTTCATATCAATAACATCAATAGCACAAGCCTTCATTTCTTAATTTTCGAAGTCTTTCGAAGGTGAAGGAGTGATGGAAAATCCAGTTGTGCACACCTGCAGCAATACCTTCTTTAACTAAGGCTGGAGTGAAAGAAAACTCTCATGTGATATTGCCTCGATGTAGCACAAAGGTGGGGAATGTCCCAGAACGAAGTGACCTTTTGCAGACCTGAATTGCTCAGCATGCATGAAGGCCACAGGGAAGGGGGGGGGGGTGCTTGGTATCAGATCAGAGCAAGAATCCGCAAAGTATCAAGTTGTTGCTCGTGTAGAAACTTTGAAAATTGAATCATTTGTTTTATCACAGCTTTCAGAATTGCCATTCTTGTAAGACTTTCAATTGAAATCCCCTCGGTGGTGACATTGCCCTTGTTGCAGTCTCCTCTGAAACTTCTGCATGACTTTTTCCACGCTTCCACAGTTGACCCTGTTAAGCTTTCCCATAACTTTAATCCATTGACTGGCCTTTTCCACCTCCTTCACTGCAGTGCGAGGCCGAAAGTTATGTGCTGCATCATGTAGCAGTGGGACGAACTGGTCCAATCTTCGGAATTCCCACATGAGCAACAAACTTAATATTCTGTTGATTGCATTGATATCGAGCATTGCCTCAGTAGCCCACATGTAAGTAGAGATGTTAACGTTTGCAAGGGATCCATTCCTGCTACTCTGCATATAGACATGGATGCATATGACATTGTTTCTCCAGACGGCAACCTTTGGCCCAAATGGCAGCTCTGACGCATCCAGAACGAACTTCACAGCTGACACTGAAAGATGTGTTCCATGGGGTGGGTGACGTCCCACTCTTTGACCGATGCAGCCTCAGCAGAGGTTGTGCATTGGCTTGGGAGCTAAAATGGCGGCAGAGTCGAATCTCACAGCAACACGGGCATAAAAAGAATCAATGGTTGGACCCAGATCTTTGTATTGAATTCGCATCCTGCACCAAACGCAGAACGACGCCAACGTTGTCGAACCGCCTCCGTCCCCACCTCACAGCTGTTCCGCTCCATCGGCCCGATCTCGTCTCGGTCGACCTGACTGTCAACACTTTTCCACTTGAATCCCCGATCGCCGTTGTTGATTTCGATTCGTCAATCTCGCTGCTGTCGTCTGCTCCTTATTGATCTTTTCTGATCGCCATTGTTGCCTTCCAAAGCCTCCTTTGTCCTCTCTCAGCTTCGTGGACCTCCCAATTGCCATCTTTCTTGGAGATGCCCTCAATCCTTGAGAAAGGAAAAATAACTTTTCTTTGGAGTAAAGATGCGTACGAATACTATGTATGTGCATACAGTATGAGGGGGGATTATTCAAATCAGAGTGTGTAAACCAAGACGGCTGACCGAAATTGAAAACTGAAAAGAAGAACTTGCAATTTTGATACGCATGAGTCATCATCTTGTGCAACACGAAAAGCAAACCTTTAGTCAGCATTCTCGTCAAAATGACCTCAAAGGACTTCAGAGCCATGTTTCACCTGTACAGCCACGTTTGCACTACATGCTAATAATGGGAGGCAACAAACAGGTGCAGAAGTGGTTCTTTTATAATGAATGTCATCAGGTTTACTGGTAGTCCACAAAATAGGTACACATAGTCCACAAAGAAGCACCGAAAAATCTCTGTCCCCGAGCTGGGCACCGAGTGTCAGAGCATGTAGATCATGCTGGAGGCAGTTCTGTTGAGCGAGTCAGTAATCAGGGTGAGGCGGAGTCGTTTCTTCGCCGCTGTTTCAAGCCACTTTGGGCCGAAACTTCCAGTTTTCCAAATGAATTGTAGAACGTTTCATCACGCGCACTTTTTTCTTCGAAAATGATCTTCTCATACTGTATGCGCTATCTATCATAGAATGATGATATCAGGAGTGGGCACCGATTATTGGATGTTCCTACCTGGCAGGACGGTGAGGGCTCATCCAATAGCAGGAACCTGTCTGGGAAATTGTTACCAAACTTTCCAAGTACTTTCCGAGCCTGGCCGGTGCAGCCGCTTCCACTCCGGTGCGTTCAAATGAGACTGTTCTCTGGAATCAGTCCGGGTCGAGTAAATCGTCCGCCCGGATCGAGGCAGCGTCCGGGTGGCTTGCCCGGAGTCATACTTTTATTTGGAAGCATGTGCTTTCTCCGCCAGCTAAACTAATCTACCGCTGTGTACAAGGATCAAACTTTGAGAAGACAGGGTCACAAGAGAACATGCACGAAAGGGCAAAAGTGTCTGAAAACTTTCAGCAGCCACGAGGGCAAAAAGTTCCCTTCCCTCCCTGCCTTCCCTCCTCAAGTACATGGTGTTGGTGAACAGTCAGCATTTGTACCCGTGGTATCTGCCAAGAGGACTTTCCACTCCACACCAGAGGTTGTGCGTACAATGGGGGTAGATCTTAAATAGAGCGGACTCCACAGCAGCCGCACACAAGAGAGCTATGGTAATGATTCCTCTGCACGTGAATGTTCGTACATTTCGACTTGTGGCAATGTTTAGTGTGGTGATGGATAGGGTCGGCCCGGGGACGGCCCGACCCTATTGCTTGGACCCAAAGCGGCCCGACAATTTCAGTTGGGCTGTTTCACTGGACTGGTGCAGTGAGGCCTACAACAAGTAAGTTTTGGTCATAAGCAAGAATCCCTAACTCAAGTGTCGTCTCGGTAAGCTGCGTAGGGATGTTGCAGCCTATGGATTTCGAGCTGCACCGCAAATGGAGGTGCTGAACTTCCAGGGAGGCTCGGCTCGGCCCGAAGTGGCCCGAGGGCAAGCAGCTCGACTCATCACTGAAGTGTAGGTACAATCATTTACTATCTGAAAGACCAGAATGGTCGATTCGTCGGCCAGATAACCATCTAGGTGTAATATATCAGTAGTCGTGTAAGTGGGCAAGGTGCATGAAGTGCTCCGTCAGACAAATCGACACTGCTCAGTCATGTTTGCTCCTCAGTTCAAAGTCCTTAAATAGTACACACATGAGTGTGAAGAGTCAACTGTTTTGATTTGTCTGACCGAGGTCCGTTGGAGCCGGCGGCGTTGTTAGACCGAGCCAATAGAGACCAGACATGACTCCGGATGATAGCAGCGAGCATGCACAAAATACTGTATGTGCATCGCGTCATAAACAAGTCCTCCTGTTGTACGAGTCCACGGTATAAAAGGGACCTCATTCCCCACATCTGTACCTACGAGCCCTGGTCCTTGAACAGTTGATGCCACGTATGCAGCAGTCATTGAGACTTCCAATCGTCTTGAATCGTAACAGATTGATGATGCAAAAACAAATCAAATGCCTTGTTTTGCTAGTGTCAGTTAAGCTGCCAAGTAAGTTCTCTAATGACATGAGCCAGCCTAAGGCATCAAAGTTATTCAGAAGTTCAGGTTGTTCTGAGTACAAACTATTGGAGATGTTACTTGAATAATTATTCGAACAACTGTTCGAACAACTGTTCTTCCTCGTAACTTCATCGAACAGAAAAGTTCCACCATGAAGTGTAGGCATGTAAGACAATCATTTTGTGTCAACAAAAGTCATGCTGTACTAATTTGAAATGCGCTGAGCAAATCGGAAATTCACGTACGATTGCTATGGTTACTGTTAAATTTTCTATGTTCACAAACTACTGCTCGACGGTTGCTATTTTTAAAAGTGCCCAAGAAATGCAGTTACTTTGGAACGGAGATCAAAAATTTAACATTTCAGGAGATCTTAGTGGGGACTGTTTAGTATCAGCACACAAAAAAAGCAGCTCAAGCAGAGACACTTTGAAAACATCGCATTTTTGGAATTTGCTATGTACTGTCTATGCATAAGTAGACGTAAAACTTCAAATTAAAAGTGCAGATGGTAAATCATTTTTCTTTCGAAAAAATGAAACTCGTGCCAACCCCACCAGTGTCCAGTGCCAATTTCCCAAGAATTTTCCATTGTGTGGCTAAAGCGGCCATGCCAGCAGAGGGTGCTAGATCGGTACATTGATGTGTTCAGGCAAAGGTGAATCAAAATTCAAATCCACGTACTGCTTCATCTAGGTAAAACAGTCAAATGCAGTCACACAGTGGAACACATTTACAACTGTCACCACCTGGGTCATACATAGTGATATTGGCTACTTTATTCCTTTGTCAGGAGCCCACACCAATGATAGGTGCCTCCCAATACATGTGCAAAGCCACTGTACAGTAACGGCCGAATATTGCTGGTCCGCCTTATTTGAAAAAAACTGATGTGTGTTGCTGGCATGACCGCTCACAATCGGATCTCCAGATGTAGACCCACGAAAAAAAAAGGGAAGCGTTTAATTTTTCTTTCTGTACAATTCTTCTCCAGAAGTTTAATTAGCAAAAAGGGGGTCGCACGTGCGCGAAATGAGCGAAGCGGGCGCGGCGTTTGAATATGGCTCTAAAGAAATCCTCCAGCTTCGTCTCAGCATCATAAAAAAAGCAGAGCACTTTTTATGCTACATAATGTCTCTTAGATCTCCACCTTAGTCCGTCTATCTGTCTGGGCACCTACAGGGCGTTTCGCCAAAACTGAGATCAACGTTTCCTGTACAGGGACACTCTTTAATTTAAGTGCCTTGTGCAGTAATGGCTTTCAAGTGACGCTCAGCAACTTGGTGCAATGTTGAGAGATAAACACCATTGAATCATTCAGGACCAGAAAATGACCTGTGGAAAAGCATCTCAGAGAGAGAAGTGTGAAGATTTCAAGGCAGTCTTGAAGGCCAAAGGAGGACGTGTTCAAATGTAGGTGTTTAATGCTGCTGCCAGCATCTTTGTCAATGTCAGCATTTTCAAATGAAATTGTACTTTGTGATTTGCATACCTTAACTGCCAGTGACAGTTTTGGTGGAGCAGACTGTACACGAGAAGAAGAAAAAAAAGGCTGTCTCAGAGTGAAAAGAAATTGCTCTCCTCACCTTCAATAACGCTATCGTTATGTAGAGGCAGCAGCAGCATTTAGCAAATGTGCGCAGGTTTTCGCACGCACACTTCTTTTTCCGCATTCATTGCAATCTTCAAAGGAGGCCTTTGAAGACTATGGCTCCTTAGATAGGCCGTAAAGTTGGCCACAGATGCCTGCAACAGCATAATACACAGGCACATTGAAAAAAGGAGAAAGTGAGGGGTGGTGGTGGAAGCCCTTTTTCTCCCTGCCAAGTGCTCTTCTCTTTTACACAGGCAGTTGAATACAGTAGAATGATAAGAAGAGTGTCTCTTGGCTCCAACTTTCTCTGCCTGACTGCTCTGTGTGGTATGGGAGGAATGTCCAAAATGTCTCTCTGTAACTGCTGCATGTTGGTATCGTCAGACTCGACATTCCTCGATATCAAAAGAGAAGGAAAACAACATCCTTAGTCTCATTCCCCCTCCCCTCGACACACGTGTTCACACTTTTTTTGAGATGCATCCGATTCTCTCTCCTCCTTTGCTTTTATGCCCTCGGCCAGAATAAAAGCGTCGCCGCAACAGCCTTGGACTCGACGAGACACCAAGAGGGGCGAGGGAGCCTCACAGACTGGTTACTCGGTGTGTGCGCGTGGTGGCCGAGGCCGATTTTGTCCGAACGAGAGCCTTTGCATATGGACAAGCTTTATTGTCTACTCTACACTCACATATGAGATGGAGAAGAGGAGACTTATGTAGCTGCAGTAAATGAGATTTCCCCGAAGAATGAGCGAGGGACGAGAGATAGACCGACACTGTACCGGTGTGTACGTAGAGAGAAAGAACTGGGAAAACTCCAGATCTTTCCAGACTGGAGCCTCAAGATCGATGTAGTCATCTAGACAACATCTCGAAAGGTAATGGTAAATTCAACCGAGCAGCACAGTGACAACTTCCTGGGCGGCCTCCAGCTGTATGTGCTGTGGCGACACAGTGTAGTCGTTTCTTCTTCCCCATGGCCGAAGAACTTGTGATCACAGTACAGGGTGTGCAGAAAAAGAAAATTGCTGGGTAAGCTTGGCACCCATGACATCCAACGGCAGCTGGATGGCTTAGAAATACAAGCGTTGATAAAGGAGCTGTGAGGAATTTGGCCAATTTGCCTGCTCATGGGCAGAGATGGCCCAGGTTGGCATGTCCCAGACTGGACTCCTGGCCGCTGGCCGATGCTTCTGCCAACGGTCTTTGAGACATCCAGCTGAGGCTTTTGAGGCAGTGCGAAGAAGGAAGCGACTGAGCAATGTAGTCCCACTTTCAGCTGACAACAGCTGCCGTAGGATGACGGAGCCTAACTTCAGCTAAGTTCCCCTAGTTGGCTGCAGCTGATGTTCGGTGACGGCAACTGAAAGTGGGACCACATTGCTCAGCTAAGCCTGAAAAAGCAGCTCTGCCGCCTGTCCAGGGTTGACAGGGTCACACTTTTCATCAAATGTTTCAGGACATCACCCATTGTGCAGGATACAGTGCTTGAACACGTGAGGTTTGACA
>JAAUXU010023248.1_pt1 | contig 26307 bp, 24 predicted proteins | sample 7278151 | NCBI WGS metagenome assembly JAAUXU01 (sample SAMN14350113, study PRJNA611818) | marine sediment metagenome | isolation source: surface marine sediment (1.8m) | place: French Polynesia: Moorea | collected 2018-08
ATGTGAGCTACATCTGTAAGCAAAATTTCATACTGATTCCTAAATCTGACACTTTTCAGAAGTGAATCTGCTGCAACTGAACAAGAGCTGACAAGGGTCAAGAGATCACCACAAGAAAGCCAGTCTGACTTTTTAGGGGCCCCTGGAAGGTTCAATTCAGCTACGGTAAATTCAGCTATGGTACAACTAGGAGTACCACATCTATTTTTTTTAACATCGTGGTTTAGCCTCTTCATATGGTTTATAAAGTCCTAGACTTCCGGAAGCACTCTTCTTCTAAGAGCAAATTTTCACCTTGTGGAAGCTGCTCTTTTAGCTTTAATCTTCTGTAAGAGTTTATGCTTAATTCCATATTTGTTACTTACCTTCTAGAGTGGTTTTGGAAATTCCCGAGGATCCCGTTTTCAAGGCAGACGAAGAAGAAACCGCAACAACTTCCGCTGGCGCAGGAGATTCCGTGGACGCAGGAGATTTAGAGGCTGATTTGCCCTCAACAATCATACTGTTACACACATAACAGAACTTATTGTAATGGAACTATTTGTGACAAGCAACTTGGTCTCCATTTTCAATATGCTGGTAGATGGATGGCATGCATCTGCACTCTTAACTGCTCATTTCATGTACACATAATGGGAAACAATCAGAAGTGAAAACATTGAATTGTCACAGCCATAAATTAAGTTATTCTTTACAAAATGATCATTGATTGGGTGACCAAGCCCCATTTGTTGGTGAATTTTGCTTGATATTTTAACCATTCTTGCGAGATTTTGTTGTAACTCTCAACTTATGAGTGTTATTGCAAAGTGCTTGTTTTTACCAATAAACAACTAAAACTGAGCTCCCTTAGCAGAAAAGATGACTTAAGTGTGAATGGACAGTGAGCAAAGGCAAGAAATTTAAAGTTTGGTTAATTGGTGAACTCGCTTTATTGGAGAACACTTTTCCTGACATTCTCCGCATAAGCAGGTTCTACTGTACTCATGGACAACGAGGGAAGACACCACTGTATACAGTATAAAAAAAACAGCGCTTACTTGCTGCCAACTTTGTTGGGTGGAAAAATACCCGCTATGTGCGCGTGTCTGACAGACGCACCTAGGGGCTTCACCCGCTCCACAGTCAGATTGGCCGCGTAAAATCCAGAAATCGGCAATCAGCCGCGCAAAAGCTTGGAAATCAGCCGCGGAAAGCGGCAGGATTCTTCGAGACCATCACTTTGGTCTTCTACTGCAGGTCATCTGTGCCTGCTCAAGCGGGAGCTGCGTCTTAAAGCAAAAATTTATACTGACGTCGGATTCTAATGCACGCCAGAAGTGAACTTGGTAGCCAAGAGATGGGCACAAACTCTGACATTTGTTGCTAAACTCGTAAAGTTGAGATCTGAAATGACTGAATTGCTGTCTCGTCCTTGACCAGGAGCAGCATCTCAGTGATCATACTAGGAGGTCACTTGGGCCATCAGGTCCTTGGGGGACCTCTTGAGTTTTTGGCCGCGTGGACAGGCTGAATCTCTGCCCCATCCGTGTGACAAGATGAACCCAGGGACACTTGACATCTCTTGGTACTTTTCCTAAGCGCTACAAAAAGGAAGTCTCCACTGCTTGTGACGCTTTTCGATGGTTCGAGTGAAAAGATCAGCTTTTACAGTCACGTCTGCTCAGACGAGAACTCTTCTTCAAAGCTGTTGGAACAGTGTTGGTCTTGAACTTTGGGAGGTCCTCTTTACTCCTCACTCTCGTCCAGCAGGACTACCGAAGATTTGATCCTCTTGACTTGGTTGGTAACTTTCAGTTCGAAATCCAGGGAGAACCAGTGTGAGGCTTCCTCGGCCGCACCTCTCACCTTTGTCTCCATCTTGTCGTTGCTGTCGAGGTTGTTGGTGCCACAAGTGTTGCCATCTCTCAGCTTCTGCCTCAGGCAGCTGTCACTAAATCGTACAAAGTTTGTAGTTCTGCCTCTCCTTCAAGGTTGATGCATTTGATGAACAGGTTGGAAAGGACGTTAAACGGTCTGACAAATCAAACCGCTTGAACACGTAACAGAACTTTTTGGCCACCCTGTTCATGACGGGCAACTCGGTCTCTGTGTTCTTAATGCATCTGTTTGTGCGTGCACTCGCAGACAGAGAGATGACGCCACTGCATGCCTTTTACAGAATGAGACTGAAATTTAAAGGACATGCGTCAGCTTTGACACTATGAAAACAGTGAATGAATAAAATTTTAACCCTATCTGGGCGGGGCCCTAGAATGACGTGAAAGGCTGGGGGGGGGGACCGTTTCGGTACAAATGTATTTTTTTTCTAAAGCAAATGTGAGCATACCCAAATAGCAGAAATTGATGAGAAGCAAAGAAAAATCTTTCCCACCTTCTTGACTAATTGACATCAGTCTTTGCTCCTCATTTGGCACCCATCTTGGGCTCCAAATGATAAAGATGAATTGCATGATGAAAACAGTGGATTTTCAACTATGGTGCAAGTATCAAATCTAAGCATACTAACATTCTGACTGATATATTGCAGTTCTTGACTTCTGACATGACAAGCACTTTGATGAGAGTCTATTCTTTAGTGCAATTAGGACTATTTTATTGACTTACCACATTCTCTGCCAAACATCACGTTTAAGAATGAGGGCTGAGCACCCATTTAGAGGTAACTTCCAAATGATTTTGTTAAATCAGAAGCACATACATGCTCACAGAGGAAAAGTCACGAAATTTGGCTAGGATTGGAGGTGTGTAAGATGTAATGCCAGGGAAGAAATAAGGCTCTGTACCGAAATGGTCCCCCTCCCGCCGAAATAGGGTTAAAATGACACTTTTGGCCCTCACCCCGACCATATTTATGTGCTCTGGTCAGGGAGAAATAGTCTTTTCTTCTTGGTGCCTCCTTCCTGCTGTGGCCCACATTGCCGGACTGTGAATGATAAAAGTATGAGTGAAGCTAAAGTTATAATGCTCGATACGTTCAGCAAATGCGCGCTAACTGCAGTACCCAGGCCAGATAATGCAAAATCCTCTGCAGCTGAGTGAAAATTCTCGTCAAAGCATGGCTTAAACTTTGAGTTCGGACCACTGGGCTTGAATGTGTGACAGCAGCAGCTCCTAAAAAGCATTTATTGCGACTGCGAATGAGACACATACAACGGAGGATAATAAGTATTCTGGTAGTGTATTGTTCCAGTCTTATGTGTCTACGCCTTGAAATGGAATGCTCTTACGAGGGTAGACCCTGCTGCCGTTGGCGAAGGCGTTCTTGGAGCAGGGCCTCGAGATGCGTCAAGACGTCGATGAGGTGGTAGATGTCGGGGATGAGAGCGGGGCACTTCAAAGAGGGCGTAGCACATGCGCACGATGGAGTCCTGGCAAGCGTTGCTAAGGTACTGTTAGAAGACATGAATGGAGCACACGCACCTGACTGTCTCTGCCTTCTTGATCGTTGCTTGCTGGCGCGTAAGCTAAGCTGGATCTGGATCAGGGATTGTTCTAATCCGTCTGGAAGTTCTTTTGCACCCAGTCCCCAAGTTCAAGAACACGGCTCGGTCACTCAGGGTCACCTTACAACCAGAGCATAGTTTAAGAGAACTGATGTCGTCAAAATTCAACGTAACTCGACGAGGCCGCAGCTGTGGAGGTCGCGCTTGTTCAGACAATGGCCAAAAAGCAACAATGATTTCTTTCTAATCCATACTTTCTCCCCCTACATTTCCTCCCCCATGTCTGAGAACTTCATGGTCACATTAGACACAATATGGCTGCCTTGGCCTAACAGAAATGTCGTTTTAACTGCAAGTTTAAAAACAAATAGGAAAAAGTGCCTGGTCAAAGGTTAGGTGATGACATTTAGTAGTTTCATAAGCCTCAACCTCATGTCCACAATTTCTCTCCAGCAAACGATTTTTCGTTTTAGTCTTGCCATGTACGGGTCATATTTTTCGTTTATGTGTTCCAACAAACAAACCAACGACAAAACAACTTCAAGGAAAATGATAATCCTTCCGGTGTGTGTCAAGTCTACTCCAGATTTCAGTTTGCAGAAGGATGTATTTTCATCCTGGCGTGCACTGAAATGCATGTACAGCCTAAAGATTTGGTTGCACTGCAATTTTCTTTTCGCAAATGTTCCGCTACAGAGCCATAGCACATGTCTGCGTGAATGAAAGAGTACATAGAAAATGGATGTAAGTATAAATCAGAGTGTGCTTTATAATTTACAGTGATGCAAAAAGTTATCATGGGTTAAATGTGCCCGAATGTCAACTGCACATCAGCGTGTATCAAACATGAGTATATATAGCAAGATATTCCCATCTGTCACTCCCACTTCGTTACTCCTTTCGAAGAACAAGTGAAAAAACATAAAAAAAGACGAGACTTTCAGAAAATGGTCAAGTTAGTACTTGCATTGGTCTTGACATTGACCATCACTTTGGTCTTCCACTGTGTGTCATCGCTGCCTGCTCAAGCGTGAGCTAAGTCTTTAAGCAAAACTTATACAGATTTCTATTCTTAAAGCATTTCAGAAGCGAACTTGCAGGAACTGAACAAGATCTGACAAGGGCCAAAAGATCGGCTGGTCGAGTTACTCCATGGCGATTCACAGTTCAATCATCGGCGATTCCTTTAAGGAACAGATCACCTTTGGTAGACTGATCACGTCATATGTTCAAGTTATGGTTGATTTTTTTAACATTTCCATAACACATCCTAGGGCATTTTTGGCTCCTCCGGAGGATCCCGTCTTCCCCGCAGGAGAAAGAACAGACGTCGTGGCTAATAAGGATTTTTTTTAAGTCACAATGCCAAAAGTTGGCTCAGATCGACAATTGAAAAGTGATTCAGATTGATGTTCGTGATTCAGATGTGCTTGCAAACGTATACCGTAATTTTGATGTCGCCGAGCTTTGTAAACCCCAATGGAAAGTTCGTACAATATTAATATATGACTCAACCGAATCGTGAATCGTTAAGAAGATCTCTTGCAAAGAATAAAGTTTAATTGTTGTGTCCACAAGTGCTCTTTGGGGTGGTCCGGCTATTGAAGCACTCTGGTTATGAGAGTATTTTCTGTTGACTGGACTCAGACATGAGCACAACCCCTCCCCCCAAATGGTCTATATTTAGGGGGGCTGTACAGCTTTCCCTGTCCACTGCACAGAGATGTTTATTACACAAAAATGTTATATTTTTAAAAATGAGGAAGTTCTCTGGGGTCTTCCTTAAAATGTCACTGATATTTAAAAAGTTTTGTAACATGATGAAATACATAATTAATATCATATCTATTAGGGTCTCAGACCCGTGCAAAATGTTTTGGGACCAAAGTTGTAGTCCTTTAGATGCTGAACACAGATTCAGTGCGATTCAGGCCTCCAGGCGGTGGCAGGAGGCCACGCACACGTTTCTGATGAACTCACTGGCCTACGCTTCATTGATAGAGACGTTGAACTTGTTCAGGCTGTAGCGCAGACCTCCTCCCTGACGTGCACATCGGTGCTGTAGTCCATGAAGTTTCCTATAACTTTGGGGCAAAAAGGCCCCTTCATGGGAAACAATATTTTTGTCTTTTCTTCTCTCGCCAAGGTCTGACTGACGATCCTCATCGAAGTTGACATGTCTTCAGGCTGCGTGAAGAAGGCCTTCCTCTGGTTGCCGAACCCGCCTCGAGGCCACAGTCAAGGGAAGCGGTGGCCAAAATCATTTTACATTGCCCGTGCAATAAAAGGCACAGGAATCTTTGAAGATTTCTAGAGGGCTAAATTTACAATACAGATTCGCTACGTACACTTCTACACAGTAGAGTTGTACCCTTTTAAAAGTACATTTTTGTTTTTCAACAATTTTGGAGTCGCTCATTCTGGGTACATGCATGTACAGACCACATGAGTACACACGCGAAGCTGCAGTGCACTTTGGAGGCCCTGAGGTCCTCCGCTGTGATGGATTTGGAGGCCGCGAGTCTAGAAATTGTGTTGGCCTTCCATGGACGTTTTGGAGGTCAAACAAGGTCACCCTGGATGAATCATGGCACAAAGCTCTTGGGAGGTGAGAACAGAATGAGTCAATAAGATATTTTTGGCGCACCCACCATGAGTTGAGTGGGTTGATCACGCATACTTTAGTGCACGACCTTCTTTTTGGTGCACATGAAATTCGAACAGATGGCAGATAAAACATGTAGCAAGATTTATTGGCCACCCGGTACGTGATAAGCAACTCATTTTCCCCTCTTATGTGCAGTCGTGGCATGCATGAACACACGGAGAGAAAAGAGTTCCCTGCGTTCAATTTGACGCGATTTGTGAAATTTTAGATCCTGCAGCTCTATGAAAGGCATACAAGTGTATATTTCTAAGTGTACAAGTCAGATCTAAAAAGTTTCACAGAAGTGTTATCCACGAACAAATGAGTATGGAGCAACGACAGATTAAGTCTGATGACCAGTGAGAAAAATATCCAGACAATTCAAGTACAGTACAGTTGTCACATTGGTTACGCCTTCAGAACGCCTGCTCTACAGGGTGATTCAGATAAACTGCGTCTCATTTCTTGCGGAAAAACTCGTGAAGTAGAAACGATGCAAAGCGATTTCATTAACGAGAAAAGGAGGGCCCAAAACGATTTTCAAAGTGCCCACCTGGGGCCTGGGCCATGGGCCTTGGGCCTCAGGTGAGCTGGCGGTGGAGGCGTCCTCGGCAGTGATTGAGCTCTACCCTGAGGTCGTCAGAGAGAGCCTCAGTTGCCCCTCCAGAACGGCCTAGAAGTCCATGACGCCCAGCAATGGAAAGGGAGGGGTCGCATCTACCTCGACGTTAAGCAAGTCATGAGTTCCAGTTTATATGGCTCACCCTGCCTTGACTGAAGTCCCAAAGAGCAGGCATTGATGTTTAGCTTCTATTTTGCCACATTTACTTAGCTAATCCGCCATGGGGGATAAATACACAAAGCGGAGCTGTGAGGATTTAAAATTTTGATTTTTTTAAAAAAAAAAAAATATTAAGGCACATTCACTTGTGTCCAGTTTTGACTCACTACGATGGTGACACCAAGACATTCATGTTGTTAGATCCCTTGCTTCCCTCGCACAGCCGGTTCAACTCCTCCTCCCTGTCCTTCTTCTCGTCGTCCGTGACAAACGGATCGTCCTCGTTCTTGGCCATCTCACCCTTGATCAAGCAGCACAAGAGGCTCACCAGAAGAGCTCCGATCAGCAGAGTGCTGAACACCAGTGCGCACATCCAAAAGGTGGAGACTGCAGCAGCGATCTACGTCAAAGAAAGGGTGGATTTGTACACCGTTGCATAGTGCACAGTGTCCCAAAAGAAGGTCGGACAATTAATATTGGCTTATAACTTTTCATTACACATCATCACACGCATCTGCGGAATGATCATCTGAGGTAGTCGCTGTTGTCTGAGACCAGCTTGGACTCATCGATGGTACTTGTGCCACAAATACCTCTGTACTAGCAGCAAAAAAGGTTGGACACTCACCACGATCATCATTATTTTTTTTTTAAAAATGCTCTTATGAAATAATTGAAGGAAAGAAGTAGTAGCAACCACCGCGACATCTTATACATCAAGCTTTTCTGTTCATATTGTTGGACCCTTATGGACTGCACAACTGCTGTCACAGCCAGAAGACCAGTGTCTCCCCTCCCCAGCGTGGTCAACTCAGCGAGACCCCTCCAGATCAGATTCTGGAGCAGAAACTTCATGCAAGAAAAGGTCAAATATCAAATATCTCAACATTTGATGAAAAAGTTGCTATATTTTAGCTGTTGCCCATGTATGGAGAAAATTAGTGTGGTGATTATTGAGTACAACGAATAAAAATCCTGATATGAAGTCTGCAAAACTTATGTTTCCGATCACGCGTGTGAACTTTTCTTTGCACGTGATAGAAAAGAATCCATTACGTGAGCACGATGGATGAGTCCAAGCTGGTCCAAGACGACTGCAACTGAACTGTGATCGTTGCACAGGTGCACACCAAGTGTCATGAAATTTAAAGCGTCCCTGCCAAAGTTATAAGCAATATTACACGTCTGACCTGCTTTTTTCGCACTGTACAAGCACTGATGTGATCTGTCATGACACCTCACGCTGATCCTCCTTGTCTGCTGTGACTGCTGCTGCACTGGCTGCTGTAAATGACTGTGCATTTCTCCTCGGGTCTATAGACACCACTGAGACTGTGTACGTTGGCACGAAGCTCTTGACTTTAGAAGGAAAAGTCTGTCCATAGATGAGGATGTCGCCTCTCCGGACCCACAGGTCCTCCCTGCCAGCGTCGATCCGGGCGAACCATGAGGGCTGTCAAACATGAGGCCACTCACACAACACGTCTGACACATGGTGCAGTCAGAACTCACCTGCTCGTAGTACATGTCCAAAAATGCCTCGGCAGCATCGATCTGCGACGCGCTCAACCCCACAGCCAAGTAGTTGGATCTGAACACTTTGGTCCAAGGCACGCTCCACATGACCACGGCCAGTGCTGGAGCCCCGCGACCACTGCCCACCTGCCAGAAGGCAGTTCCACTCACTCCCTGGGCGTTTCCGGCCCCTGTGGCCAGGAACGCCGCCTCCGTGCCCGCCGCCACCGTGGAGGGGACGTCCACGGGCGAGCCGTTGGCTCCGTACACGGCCCCCGCGCCGTTCCAGAGGTCCTCGGAGAGAAAGTTCCGCACGAAAACCCTGGCGCTCAGTAGACTGCTGTCATTTGTGCCGGCGGCGCCAGCTCCGTCGCTCTGGTGCAAGCGCCTGCTGCTGGGTGTCCGTCCCAGCAGGGGCCACCTGGCCAGCGCCGTCGCCACCGAGCGCTTCTCCCTAGGCGTCAGCGCCACCGAGTTGGCGCTCGACGACGACGACACGATGACGGCGGACGACGGCGCTGTGACGGTCAGCAGGAAGATGGCCACCTTCGTACACAAGACGATCATCTCAGTCACTCCAGCACAACATTATACATACATATGCGTTCGTCTACGCATTGTATGCACGCGCACGCGCCAACAGCACCTGGAGGGGGAGAGAGAAAAGTGCCCGAGTTTTCAACACTTGTTTCTCACTCGCTGTTCTCGCTGCCGGCGAATTTTGCGCTGCTTTTCTACGTGTGTGAAATGCGGTCGGATTGATAAGCACGCACGCGCTCGCTCTTCCTGTCATTCCGTTTCCTACAGGGTGGCGCAGAAGTTGGTCCCGCCCAACTCTTCAAGTCCCTCCTGCTTCTCCTCGTTCGCCCTGATCCTGTGTTTCAGAGCCAGGCTTGCCACAACGATTCCCACATTCTCATGCGTGCTCCGTTTTTGTCTCTGAGACCCAGGCTTGCCAAAATATGTCCATATGTTCTCATACGTGCTTCACTGTGCTGACCGTTAAAGCCAGGGTTGTCAAAGAATCACCCACATCTTTAGACGTACTCTGTTTCTGTCTGTCAGAGTCAGAGTTGCCAAAACAGGCCCCACACCCTCGTATGTGCTCCGTTTCTGTCTCCCAGAGCCAGGGTTGCCAGCATGTCGCAGCCAGAGGAAACGCTGACAACTTTTAAGAAGAATGTTAAAAGAATGCAAAAAAACATCGTAGGGTGAGGCTGAGCCTTAGGAGAAGGTGAAGAAATGGTCAATTTTGCTACACCCTGTACAGTTGCACCCTAAAAATGGAGCAGAGGCGGGTGCAGACACCAAGGATGAACTGCGGAATCCGGATATGAGCAATTTTCGTCCACGTTTCCGTAGAACGGATATAACAACCACTTTGGTGGCACTTGTGAAGTTGATCCTTATCTTACACTGTCTACAAGAGGGGGGGATGACTTTGCTACACATGGTTGGAAGATGATAAAATCCACAAGTTGTGAACTAATAAATGGATGGTGTTCGGGGTATCCATGAACAAAGGGGGGGGGGGGTTCTCTCTGTCCTCAACAATGGTCAACGTAAAAAGAAAGATTTCCCCCCAAATACAATCACAATTACGAAATACACATCGACAATGAAATGCTTCTTGGCATCTTTAGCAGGTCAGATTCTTCCGCCCCGGAGAAGGAAATTGCGTAGTACAATGATGCTGCTTGGGCCTCCTTCTTAGTGCGGCATAGTCTATGTTGGGATACTTATACAGCATCTCATATTTCATCATTTTAAACAATAAAACCCGCCCCACGGTTCCCGCCAACGTGCTGCCCCACGGTCAGACTCCACCCCGTGGATGAATCGCCCCACGCCAGCAACAAGTCTGTCAACTCGAGATGGACTCCATCACTCAGACAGTGATCGGCAAGAGCACCATGTTGTGGTCGGTGATTGCCATTGGTCTCGTCCTTTCACCCGTGATCCCTGCCAGTCCCGTTGAAGGTCTTATACCTGGAGGTGCGGCCAGAGGACCCGAGCCCTACTTCATCTACACCGAGGAGGGAGTGATCTTTTCAGTGCCTGAAGGCACCACCAGCGAGATCCACTGCATCCAAACCGCGCACCAGTCAGAGCCTTTCCACAGCATCACCCTGTCAGGTTATGGATTCGCCCTCCTTCACCACGGATGCTACGTGCAAACCCTCCGTGAAGGCAGCCATCCGCTCCCCATCAACAACGTCGCCCACCAGGTCAAGCACGACGTTCACGTCCGCCAGCCGACCAAGCTCGAGCCCACCCAGGAGGATGAGGACCCCACCAGATGGAAAGTCCCCATCGTCGTATTGGCCTTAGTCGCGGGAACTTCCCTCCTCTCCATCGTCTGCACCTGCGTCACCTATGTCAAGTACTGGGAGCAGCAGGCATTGGCCGAACACAGAGCTCGACTGATGACCCGTCTCATCCAACGACTCCGTGTCTTGGCGAGACATCCGGCAGCCGACCTCTCCAGGCCGCCCAAGTCGCCCAACTGCCGTCTTGGACCAAATCCCAATGATGTTGATAGCTACTTCCAAGTGTTGCACGAATAAAGGAAGCATTCAAGTGTATCAACTCTCAATCACTCGTTGAACTCCATGATGATCCCGAACCTCACGAAAACGCTGAATCCGGGTGGAAGCCCTTGATTCAACCTATGCGGGATCCGGGCGCTCAAGCTCGATCCAATGTTGGTTTTGTATTTGTCCGTTAGTCCGATTCGCCCTTATTCGGGTTGCGCTGTACTCGCACTGACTTTGACCCCGATTTTTTTGGCCGTGAGAAGGACTCGGTGGTTCCTTTTTTTGCGTTGTCCGGACAAATTTGAGACCCGAGGGCTGCAAAGTCCCAACCCGAATGCGCAACATTCGATGCATCTACTGTTTTCTCCAGCTGAAATTGAACAATTTCTTGTGCTGTTTGAATCTCGATGGTTTCTCTTTGGTTTAGTGGCTTCTCAACGTGTCTGACCGAGCTCGAGAGTGCTCCAACAGTCAGACAAAAGAGACTGTGAGTCACATTAGGCTTGCGTCGCTGGGCCCTAGAGTTGATTCTTTAATACTAACAAGAAAAAGTATATTTTCATACTTTTTTTGCTTCGAGTAGTACATGTAGAAGCGTCTTATAGAACACTTTGCCTGGGTGATTTGACCAGTCCGAGGCCGTACATCGGGATGGAGGCCGGAGGTCAATACACATAAGGCCTAGCACAACGGAAACCTAACTCAAAATGAGTAAAATATAGTGTACATTTCGGACAGGCCTAATTTGATGTGAAGTTCATGACATTTTGCAAGTTATGCAAACAATGAAAATATTCTTTCAGGCGGCGAGCAGACTGAGCTAGGCTGGCGAGGCTTGCCTGGGCCGCTGCTCTTGCTCTTATGCTGGCTATCACTATATTTCCTCCTTTTCTGCAGCATTTCTCAGGGTTTTTTCTCTATTTACCCGTTTAAATCAGTCATAACAGCAGATGTGGTTCGAGAGCAGTTCTGCATCCGGACTAAATAACACGTGCATAGCGACAATTTCGCGTCAAATCAACTGTTAGTACATAGAATAGACTGTAAAAAACTGCAGACTGTAACTGTTGTGACCCTCGTTTTGTTTTACTCGAATCTTCGCGCCTTAAACGCAGGTTTCAGACCTTGGATGTCTCGTTTCCATGGTGAGGATGATCTCGATGGCCTCGGATCCAGTCCGAGAGCTTGGGGAAAGTCTCTTCTGTAGCAAAAGCACTACTTACAGTAAGTAACTCGCCGACTTTTGGCTCCCTGGCTGGCTCCGGGCCCAGATAGGCCCAGTACGCCAAAAAGTGGCAAAGTAGGCATCTCTCGAGTCAATTCTCGCATATTGGCCAAGCTTAATCGCAGGGGGAGGTCGAGACGATGCGTAGCCAGTTACTTACTTGAGATACAATACAGTAGAACTCAACATTGCGTTGAAGTCAACGCTCAGTGACCGTCGGTTCCACCAGACTCTACTTAGTCCTTGACCTGACCCGACCCAACCCTACACTTGACCCGAATCGACTCCGGTTCTGCCGCCTCCTTCTTAAATCGGATCATCACAGCTTTTTCGATCAGACACATCCCTACTGTGCATCGTATATGCACAGTAGAGATGTGAATTCGTCTTACTGCGCCTTGAGGGCGTCGAGTCTGAGCGCTTGCATGGATTTCAGGTCTCATTGCAAGTACGTCATGAGATACTGAGCGATCCGACGCATCCCTATTCCTGAGCAGCGCTGCACTGTTTTTTTGCACTGGATTGGGTGCCTATGTGGGCATGCAGACAATCTGCCTCGAGCACGTACACCCAATATGCATGTACGTGACTAAAGTGCGTCCATGCCACATGGGTGGGCCTGGGGGTGGGCATAACCTGGGCAATCATGCCCACCCCGAGGCCTACTATGTTTTGTTTCAACCTTGCGTTGTGCAACCACCAAAGCTGTGCAGCAGTCAATTCGACCCCGACGACTGAATTTTAGATATTAGCAACACAAAATGTCATTTGCCAATTCAACATTAAATGATAGAAGATTTTGTTCATTGTCCTTCCCTGTAGTCGAACGAGCTTGAAAACCATGGCAAAATTTCTAGGGACGAATTGGCCAATGAGGGTTAGGAAAAACTGCACTTTTTATGCTTCACAGAGTGTAAATCAACTAGGGAGTCCATTAATCTAGTGAAACCACCTCTTTTTCCCAGTTTCATGGTGTCTCAATTGATTAATTTAGGGAAATGGCATATTTCTCTGTGTTGCGCAATGTCTGAAGTGAGTACTCTAGAAATATGAGGCCTAAGTGTCATATTGACTAATTTAGGAGAAATACGTAGGTTCCCCTTTCAGCTTCGCAGGGTCTGAATTGGCCAATTCTGGTAAAATCAGCTCCTTTTAAATGTTTTCCAGCCATCTGGTGAAAAAAATGACATCAATGTAGTAAACTGAAAGCTAATTTTTGGCCTCACTGCGTCCGTTGAAGTCACCAGCCTCCAGCTTGACTGAGTGACTTTGGGGTGTCCGTCTGTTTGTACGTACGTGTGTTCCTAGTCCAAGCCGCACAAGTACAGTACGTGCACAACGGAGTTGATCGAGATCTCAGCTGATTTCTCTCCCTGTCAGCTTTTTTGTGGTGTGTGGAAACCGCTGAGCGCGCGTGCACCCTAACTGTAAAGAACCTTTTACTCTGTCGGTCGTTGACAACGTTCATTGATCTTTAAATATTAATAACACATATATAACTGCCGCACAGTCCGTGTATGGGACATTTAAGTATTAATAACTCGTACGTATGATTGCTGAACAGTCAGTGTACGGGATGAGTGTGACTCTGGGGGGTTGGAGGGTGACTGCTTATACCAACTTATTTGGGAGTCGTCATACATCACGCACCTGTCCTTAGTCATGCCACATGTCTGAACGAGCGCAACTTCCACAGCTGGGGTCTCGTCGAGTTAAATTGAAATTCAACCAGATCAACTCACTTAAGCTAAGCTCTGGTTGTCAGGTGAATGGAGCACACCTGATTATCTCTACCTGTGCTCGTGGCTTTCTGGCACTTGAGCTACGCTGGATCAGGGATTGGTCTAATCCGGCTCAAAGTTCTTTTGCAGCCCAAGTTCCAGAACGCGGCTCGTCACTCGGTCACTCAGGTTCCAGTCAGCTACGCGTGCCAGGACTCTGTCGTGTGCATGTACAACATGCTCTATGAAGTGCGCATCCCAAACATGTACAGGTTCAGCGACGACTGCACGCCAATCGACGCCCTGCCCAACGACGACGTCCACGTTCACTAGGGCCTTCCATTCGTGAAAGCCCGTCTACACGTGCATGGTCAACTACAATGACGTGTGCTGGGGTCTACGACAGCTTCGCAGCTCCTCTGCCACACGTGTACGAAGCTCTGCGACGCGTCGGACCAGAGCCCGTCCATGTCTCCCCTGGTGTTGGACTGGGACACCACCACGATGATGGCGCCGCTCATCACGGAGGTCGGGCGATGTACACTTTGCCTCTGTGAAGACATGCACCCGAGCATGATGTCAAATCAGGCCTAGACGCAGTGCAGAATACTCATCGTCCTCCACTGTTTGTGTCTTGGCTACAGTTCATGTGCCTTAAGAGCTGTTGCCGTGACGCGGTCGGGTCCGTGGGCCCCAACTCGCGCGTAGGCGTGGGCTTCACTCAGCCGGACAGAGCGTCTGCGTTCTTTGCGGCTCAGAGTCTTTGAAGCGCTTGGGAAACCCGGACGTGTTGGCGAAGGCCAGAGCAACAAGTCCACGAAGAACAGCTCGGCCAGATGCGTTTATAATAAAGGTCGTTTGGTCTCCTTTGGATACCGGATTCACTCTTAAGATCCGTACGTGCGTACGCACCGGTGCGCGTGCGCGCCCCGACAGCACATGGTACCTGTGCGCGCGCGCCGGCGGAGGGCAGAGAAATCTCGCGCGTGCGCTCGACTTTTTACACAGCAAGTTTGCAGTTTTGCAGCTGAAGCTTCAGGAGTTTTCATTTCTTTCACTTCCCTTAAAATGGGCAGATCTCGACGGTTTTCAAAGGGTTGAGTGAGGAAAAAGACAGAGAAGCCAAAAAGGCTGCCTGACTCAAAAGTTGTGACGGGCAGACACGTCTTAAGGCTGGGAATTCCAGGTAGATGCTGAAAAAGAGGCAGAAAAAAGTGCACTGAAGTCTGGTGGAGAAAACGGGAAAGGTAAGAAGGAGAAATTCTGTTATTGCTATTTATTAATGTCTTTTATGACTGTCATTATGTCATGGATTTAGAAATTATCCTTCATTTTGCTTCCACTTCCGACTTGACGATTCCGATGCATTTTTGCTTCCCCAAATTGCATATTCTGGTTCTCTCCAAGGTCTTTTCTGTGCACTTCTTGATTTTTATGTCATTCCTTACACGCAAAAAAAGAAAAAATAACACCAAACCGATAATATTATTATTGCCTCTTGAACTTTTTTCTTCGGCGTGCTTGAGGTTTGACGCTTAAATTTTCCTCCCAACTTCGTCCAGTAGGCAAGAAAACATCGTCATATGTTTTTTTCTTAACAAAAGCATAACAACCTCGGCCTCGATGTGGCCTCGACAATGGCCTCCAAAACCTTGTCTGCTTCACTCGACAAGATCGTCCCTGTACGGATGTGTACGGATATTTTCTTACTGGATAACTATGGCCTCGATGTGGCCTCAACAACGCCGCTCTGGCTCGGCTTCATTTTATGAGATCAGCCCTACACATACATGGACTACATATGATTCTTTAATGGACAATTTTGGCGTCGGTGCGACCTCATTTATGACCTCTCAAGGCTGCTTTGGGTCTGGTTGACTAGAAAGGATCACCCCTGTACAGACAGACACATATGTCTTCTTCATGACCAAATCTGACCGACCTCAGTGCGACCTCATCCAGTCTCACTGACGGCCTCTCAAGGCTGCTTTGGGTCTGGTTGACAAGGAAGGATCACCCCTGAATGGGGATGCGGGAAAACAACTACCTGGCCTCGATGTGACCTCGTTGAGTCCCCCTCCCCCCCTGAGGGGTCCCAGAGGCCACTCTGGCCTCGCTGCCCCAGTCGTACTTGTCCACCTACCCATCCAAGCATCAGCGCGTGGACTGACACAATTTGACCACTTGGGCGGTTGCAGCAGCGGGACAGGAAAGTTGCATACGTGCAATTCCTGAGAGGCCTCCGAGCCTCCGTCATCCATCCTGAAGAAGATTAGACTGATTATGAAAAAAGACTTTTGCGCGCGCGTTCGCAGATTTTTGCATACCTTCGCAAATCCACTTCATGGACTGGAGGCAAAAATGCATGTAATCAATTCTCGAGTCTGCAGGGGAGGAAAGAAAGTGAAATCTCACATCTTTATTAAGTTGATCACACTATTTTTCTCCTTTAAGCCGAGCCCACGGCCTCTGCACAGTTAAGTCCGTCGACCGTGACGTGGTGGCCACCGAGATGCTGCTGTGCGTGCTGCTCGTCTCCGCGCTCGTAGACTTGTCCCTCTGCGAGGTGTACAGGTGAGGGATAGGATAAATTTGCTGCGAAAACGCTGCGAATCAAAGTGTGCTTCTCATGCAGCTCTGCAGCTGAGATGAAGGAAGTCTTTTCCATCGAGCGGCAGCTGGTGGACGTCTTGGACTCCTATGCGGCCACATTGAAGGAGAAATTGGCTCGGATCAATTCGTACATGGAGGTATAGCAAAAAATGCACTTTGTGCGAAATCTTTCGAGCATTTCCAATGTTTGCATATTGCCTCCTTGTGCGCTACAGTATGGTAACAGTGCTTCAGATCGTCGCCTATCAAGGTTGGTACGATAACTATAAATGTCAGCCTTGACGCTTTGCTCAGCACCTCGGTGATAAATTGCCATTTTTCGCAATGATTGTGCGAATTTATCTTGTTCTTTATCACTTTTTTTCTTCAGGAGTTTTCTACCGTGATGTCTGAGCGTGACAGCGTTGCCACGGACGCCGAATTCTACGACCGCATCCTGGGAAATCCCATCCACGCCTACAAGATGATGAAGAGGTTCTCAGTCGACCTCAAGAGGATCGAGGCAGAGATGAAGAAGGACGACTGGACGAGTGAGGACAAAGCTTGCAGCCGACTCTTAGAAGTGGGAGGCGGAAGAAATTACATAACAGCCATATTATACGACGCATATTCATTACTTTTATGTTTCTACCCAAAAACCATTTTATTGGGTAGAGATAAATATGAGTTTACTTTGCCAAACATGCTCGAAATTCGATCGCAAAGTGTCTGCGCCAGACCAACATTCTGCAAATTTATCACAATTATGGCATATCTTGCCAAGAAATGAATTAAAAACATTTATTTTTGGCCCATGCGCGGGTAACATTTTCGATCTCGCCGTAAATTGCATTAAAGAACACATTCTTCCGGTCATAAACAACGTATTTTTCCGCCCTCTGTAAAAGTAAAACTGACATATCTTTCACTTCCGATTCACAACTGCAGGTGCGGAGTTCGAGATCCGTCGCAAGCGTCTCGGCTCCGTGATCCCCAAGGAGGAGGACTTGCACGGGGCTGCTCAGGCGCTCATCAGGCTGCAGGAGGTGTACGAGCTGGACATCCGCGACCTGGCCAATGGAGACCTCGGCCACGGACGGAGCAGGTTCGTGTCCAACGCTGGGCTGACGGCGCAAGACTGCCTGTTCATGGGCAAGCACTGCTTCAACTCGGGGGCGCTGGCGCGTAGCCTCGAATGGTTCGAAGAGGCGTGGATCATGGCCGGGCAGGAGGGCAACAGGACGCTCAAGCAGGACCAGGTCCAGCAGTTCCTGGATCACGCAGCAAAGACTCACGACCAGAAGGTGAAAAAGGAATCACTTTTCATCTCTGAAGGGCGGAATTATAGGAATTTACATTAAAAAATGTTTTAACCACCTCCTTTTTACACGGTTCGCCCCTTTTGACAGCTATTAGGAGTAGAAATCCAAACTAACAAAAAATGGTCAAAAAATCTACAACGGTAGTGACTGCTCTTGCAGTACGTAGTGCAAAAATACTTTGGATGATTAAACACATCAAATGACAGCCTGAAGTTATAATTTTTCCAGAAACTTTCTATGAAAACGATATTTCGGCATTTTCTAATCCAAGAAAAAAAGAAGTGACTAAAACTTGTGTCTAAAATCCCGCCCTAAACCGGGCTCAATACCTGTACCTCATCGTTTGCTTTATGTACTTCTGCAAGAGGCTCTAGAGGTCGGGGGCGAGGCAATTCCACTAGCCAGAGATGACATCTCATGTGTAAAAGTCGTCCAACTCGCTGCAGGTCCTCGCCGGCGAGAAGAGCAAGGAGCTCTTCCCCAAGCCCGTGTACGAGGAGCCGCCGTTCCAGCAGAGGGAGAAGATGTACGCGTTGCAGCGGGAGAAGCTTCGTGGCGATTCCTCGGAAGTCGACGTCGGCAGGAGGAGGAACGAAGACGACGACCACAAGGACGACGGGCCCAGATTCAACGCGCTCTGCCGCGGGGAGGAGCTGAGGGTGCGCGTTGCCAGTGTCACGCACGTCGTCGGTCCTAGAAAGGGGAAAAAGATGCATGCATAGAAAAACTTTTATCACAGAATTTGCATACGTCACATTTGTATTTTTGGCACCAAATCACAAAGTTTTGCTCCTTTATATCAGAACTCTCATATAACCACCCAATACGCTCATGATTGCGTGAATGTCACACCCAAAGTCACGTAGGTTGGGCCCAAATCGGCATATTTTTTGGCAAAATTATCCCTTTTTACCCCAAAAAGGATGAAAGATTTCTTCGTTTTAGCTAGTGATATTATATTTTTCCACACTCTCTACTTTTATCTTCTGTAATAACGCAGTACTTACACTTTTTCAGCCGAGCAGTTACGTGGCCCGTCTGAAGTGTTACTTCTCGGACCGCGGGGATCCCTACTACCTGCTGCACCCGACCAAGGTTGAAATGGCGCACATGAAGCCCGAAATCCTCGTCTTCCACGACGTCATCTCGCCCAAAGAGATGCAGACTATCAAGGACTTGGCAGCGCCAATTGTACGCTCAGTCGAGAACTTGGTCATGGGGACGACGAAGATGCTGACACTGTTGTTCTTCTAGATGATGAGATCGCAAGTCCAAGGGAAAAAGCCCGGAAACAGCGAGGTGTCCATGACCAGGACGTCCAAGACCGGGTGGCTGCAGGACTCGTTCGACCCCTTGGTCCAGCAGCTGTCGCAGAAGATCCACTGGATGACCGGACTCAACACAAATACGTGGAATGACGATGCTGAACTCTTGCAGGTTGGCAGAAACAAAAGAAAATCGTTTTCTCACCATGATTGGGACACTTTCTCCAGGCAGTCAAGCGTTCCTTCTAGTAAAGTGGTGGCAAAACTTAGAATTGATTTCACTTGAACCTGGTCAAGTAGAAACAGGTCCGACTTTTCAAAGTACAATGTGGACAAAGTTTCTGCAATACAGGAGATCTCGATGGCGTCGATCATGCCCAGTGGCTCTTTTTTGGTCCCAAAACCTTTGTATGGACGTGGTCGAGGTTGATGATCTTGTAGCTGTCGTTCTCTTTCTACTACCGGCTCTTCACGAATTGAGCTAGCTGCACATGTTCCAAAGGGTTGAGCTTACCCACCCAAAGGTCTCTTTGCACAGAAACTGTGAACACATTTAAAATAACGCTAAAATGTCGTTGGGACTCTAAATTTTGCTGCCACATTCCTTTGTAGTGGAGCATAGTGTCACTGTATCTGGTCCATACTGTACTGATCTCCTGTGTTCAAGGTGGCGAACTACTTGAACGGCGGCCACTACAACCCTCACCACGACTACGTCATGAAGGACAGGGAGCCCGATCACGTGAGAAAGTCCAGTTTCAAACTTTCAAAACTGAGTTGATGGACGAAATACCGTCGTTGCAGATGATCATGGTTCCACACAAGGGACTTTTTATTGGGGACAGGATTGCCACGTGGATGTTCTACGTAAGAAAACTTTCCTGTATGAGGCCCCTTTAAGAAAAGGTCGATGCCCTCTGACTTATTCTTCAGATGAGTGACGTCCCCGCGGGTGGCCGCACTGCCTTCCCCCGAATTGGGGTCTCGGTGGCGCCGGTGGCGGGGACGGCCGTGTTCTGGTACAACCTGATGAAGAGCGGAGCTCCCGACAGGGACACTTTGCACGGGGCGTGCCCCATTCTCTACGGGACCAAGTGGGGTGAGCGTGTAGCACTTATGACCCCCAATAGCCCGAGTAGGCAGTAATGATACTTAGCGATGGCAGGAATATGCACATGAACAGAGAAATTTCGGACATTTTCAGGACTTCCCAACGTTGTTATATATGCATTAAAACTATACAATAGTATACGGCAGGGAACTTTAAATAGACATTTTTTGGAAAATGATACTCTTTGGCCTTTGGCCAAAATACTTGCCATAACTTTTGGCTGAGGTTGTCACACACTTAGCAGTTTGACAAGGTTTCTGGCACATTTTTTTTGTAACAAAAGTCACGTTAAAATTCATCAAAATCAACGCCAATCAGCTCACTTTCAACCTCAATACCATGTGCAATATTGGCATCTGCTCCCTGTGCACCACTCACAAAGCTACCTGGCATATGTTAACAGCTGCCTGATGAATGAGACAGCATTCGGAAGAGGGACAACTCGAGCATGAGCACGCACATCTGTGCGAGGCCCTGGCCAAGGCCTAGTTCATGGTCCAGACTTCAAATTTGATCCGTAATTATAAAATTAATCAAGGATTAATTCATATTTAAAAACCCCTAGTCCAACTCCAGTCAGAACACTGCCACAGACACTTGGGACAACAAATAAGCACAAGGATCCACCGTATGACGCACCAGAAATGTTACAAAGCGATTCAATGTGAGACTGTGAGCAGATAGAATCGTACTCCTTATCGTTCATCGTGAAGGCTTCACTGAAAGTTCCTCAACTTTCATATTGCGTGCATGATGATACGAAATTGAAGTGCTGATTCAACTCTTCCTCAACACGTCGAGGCCAATTGTGTGACAAGGAGACAACTGCCAATGCCAAGTCTTTCTCCTCCACGAGTCCCACGTAGATTGATAGAAGAGCTTCACAGTCTGTGGAACAACGTTCGTCTGATATTGGTGTCATTCCTGCTGACGGAGAGACGAATTTAGTCACCTTGGAGATGTGCAAAAAAGATGTCAAATCCCGATTTCTGGCGTTCACTGCCAGGTTTGCATGGAAACCTACTTTCTTGACTGTGACCTGAGATCATGGCTGTCAGAGCAGACCTTTTCTGGACTGTGCGCAACTGTCAAGAAGTGCGGCGGGGATGACTGCACTGCACACGTTGCGCTGGAACGTGCTGAGGCGGAAATCTGATGTAGACGGGGATGTGACACGATATTGAGTGCAGATGGTCAACTTAAATCTAACAATTTAGTAAGGCTGGAATTTCAGCTTCTTGATGGGGTAAAAATACACGAATTGGCTGAAAATGTTACGGGGGTGCCCCTGTCTCCATTCTAGAGGGATGCCTCAACCGTCGGACCCTCGCTTGGAACGCTTGCATGCCAAACATTCGCAAGAACAATCTGATGGAGACATTTTTTGGACCTTCCAGCTGTCTGTAGCACTTGTACTAGCACCTCTTTGCAGCCTCTCCCCAAAAATGAGTGCTTGCTTGAGCACCTGGGTCTCTGGTGCCCCGCGTCCCCCTAGAAAAGGTAGGCCTGGGAGGTAGGAGCTCCCCCCCTCAAAAAATCGGCCCATTTCACCAACTTTTACCCCCTCAAAAAGCTACCTTTGGGATAGCCAAATGGGCAGTCAAAACGTTGAACTTGTGTACTCAATCTTGTGTCTCGGATGCTCCACAGCCCATCTGAGGTGCTCATTTCACCCCTGTTTTCTTCCTGTCCCTGACATGAGCTAATATCACAGTAGATTTAAAGTGTGTAAACCCTATTTTTGTGTGATTGTGATCCCAAATTTCTCTTTGTTCCAGTGTCCAACAAGTGGATCCGCGAGGGCTCTCAGATCTTCACCAGGCCTTGCGGTCTTAGCAGAGAAGAATAAATTCATTGCTTTAACATTGGACTCAACGATCCGATTGTTCACAAAAATTCATACTTTTTTATCGCTCAACGATTACGCAAATGTGGAATAAAGGCGTGACCGCAGCTGACACACTTTCCGAAGAGGGTGGAACAAAAGTGAAGGCCAAAGGGGTACTTTTCCGTCCCGTCTCGGACTCTGTTCCGTCAGGTATCCAAAAAGGACTTTTCGGAGACAGAAGCAGAACACGCTGGATTCAAATCCTGGCAACCCTGACCCCAGGAGACAGTTAATAGACTAATGAGAATCACACATGGGCCGGTTGGACTTGATCTTCCGGAAGGAATAATTTGTGTCACACCCTGGGCTGGCTCGCCTGCGCGCGCGCGCACGTCCTTTGTACGCACGTCTAAAAGTACCGTCCGAGCCAGGTAGAAGAAGCTCCTGCACCGCTTCACCGTCAGCCAAGGATTGCTCGACACTTTTTCACTCTCTACCTGCGATAGCAGCACCGTAAACATCCCTTTTTGCTCCAGCTGTCCCGTTTTGACAAGATGTGGCGGCTTCGACTGCTGCCGGGGTAAAACCATGTGCAACGAGTACAGACTATGGCGCCGGGTACGAAGAAGACGCTGTGCCTCCTGGCGCTGGCTGCGGCCGCATTGCTCTTGTTCCATTGGCACAAGAGGCCACGATCTCACCCTAGAAGGGTTGGCGGTAACTTGGTCGAGGTGCAGATGGAGCACTGCGCGTGTACTCGGACGATAGCAAGAGTCAATCATGGAGGTAATGTATAAAACAACAATGAATGATAAGATCACAATTACATCGTCATCACCATTCGATAGATTCAGTCTGAATGGTGCGAATGTCGAGATGTGAAATTTGCTGAAATTTTAAACTTTTTATGCATGGCAAAGATTCCCGTACTTGTTTACCTATGAACCAAATTTTCCGTTGCTTTTTTGTCTTGCATACGCATAACTGTGTGATGGCCCCTTAGGCCCATGGAGCCCTGGGCCTTCCGAGCATCATCTGCTGCTTCTTCCAGTATGGCATGAAAAGAGTATTGCATGATATCACCGTTTACTTTTAACTATCGCGATATTCGATGTGGCTGAGATGCATCGCCCATTCCTTATTGATCAAAGGTCGGGAATAAATATGGAGATGAACATGCAGTGATGATTAGAAATGGACCAACAGTGTTATTTGGAAACAAGTATGCAGGGATGGATGGAAATAAACATGCAGTGCGCTGTTCATAACAGAGTGCATAAGTGCAGTGTACAGTAAAAAGTCAAAGAGTGATACCATTCAACTGCAATGTGTAGAGACGCAGAACTATGTGACGTTAACTATTCAATAATACGGTAAAAATTACCAAGGAGCAGAAATAAGTAAGTATTCAGGTATGAAGGTTAATGAATGCACAGTTTTACAAGATGAGGTCCTTTTGTATCCTGTACGTCGCTTGTAGGTGAGGACCACAAGGCAGACGTCGAGGCCGACCAGGAGGCCTCCATCATCCGCTTGGACAACACTACCTGCAGCAAGGACGCGTTCGAGCGCGGCCCTGGCCAGAAGGTGGTGAGCTTCTCCTTCTACGGGGACGTCAACGCTGCGTACGCCAAGAAGAAAGGCTACTTCGACGGAATTGTCGGCAACCTCCAGTTAATGCCGACGTTCTATCCGGGCTGGACCATGAGGTTGTACTTCGACCTTGACGCTGACGATCCCATCATGGCCGAGCTCTGCCACTTGGCCTGCGCTGATAGCACACTCGACCTGTGTCACGCGGGAAAGTTGCCCGGGACGCCGATGAGGGACGCCAGGAAGGTCTTTGCCATGAACTGGAGGTTCTTCCCTACTCTGGATCCACAGGTGAGATTCTTTTCATGCAAGATGTGGAAAATGAGAAAATCCGCCAGTTTAAACGCGCCCTAAAAAAACACCTCGGACGTGATGAGGGGAAAAATATGAGAGCACCGATATCGTAAGAAGAAGTTAAGTGCGCCAATGCAAGAGCCTCTTCAAGGTGCATCTCGTGGCCTCGCGCGACCTCGACAGTCGCTTTTCTGACCGCGAGGTCGCCGCAGTCGCCCAATGGGTCCTCGGAGGTCGCAGCCTCCACGTGATGCGCGACCACCCTCACCATGGCACAGCCATACTGGGAAGTGCTTGGGGCGCCAACCTCGACTCCAACAACGACACCAGGAACAGGTGGAGGCGGGCCTGGACGACGGCCATGAACAAGAAGCTCCTGTTCGCCCCCAGGGAGGGTTGGGGACACGACCAGATCTTCCTCGCCAGGTTCGTCACTAGTCATTACTGTCGGTGCAGTTGAGTGAGCAGGGTTCGTCTGAATTATGGACACTTTTAAGACCCATTTGACTTTTGAAATGTAACGTTACAACGATGCACGTTTGGGGACAGAAGACGTTGTTCTGGTCACTTCTATTTTCTAACATTGTGTCTTTATGTGAGTCACTTTAATGCCAGTCAGCCTTTAAAAGTGCAGCAAGGTCTGTCTTACATAAGCCTAAGAGGTTGCGAGATGAGGAGATGAATGAGCTCGAGGCTCTGGGATTGGCACTAATGTAACTCTTAAATCGCAGATTGATATCTTCAACACCGAACATTTGCACAGATTTCTTGAAATAATTTTTTCTGATACTTTTAAAGTATAAAAGGGATACCTGTGAAGCTTCACTTCCTGCTGATGAAAGAGTTTTGCTTTTAAACGTGCACACTCCCTTTAAAAAATAAGCTGCTCTGGGGATCCTCCTCTTTAGCTCTAGCTAAGTTTTTAATAGGCTTTAACGTCATCCATCAATTAGAGTTTCACATGAAAAAGTTCATTCATATAGTCAGTATAATTGTCTATTTGCTCCCCGTATTGATCATGCAGCAGTTAGACACCTCATGCCACAGCAAAATTCGCTTTCGTGCGGTGTGGCTAAGTGCCCAAAATTCAACGCACCCTGTACACTTTTTTCACATGCGCATGTATTCATGTTCGTAGTTGCTGCATGCAGTGGTGGACGCAGCTCCTGTGTGTGCGTGTGTGTGTGCACAGCTTTTATGTGCGTGTGTGTGGTGCTTGTGTGTACACTTAGTCACTGTGTATCCTTGCACTTCTTGAGTGGGTACGGGTGTGTACACTTATTCTATATGCACGTGTGTCTCTGCGAGAAGTATTTGTGTCTGCATATGGCTTTTGTGTGTGCGTATAGTTATTTTGTGTGTGCAGGTGTGTATAGTTACTGTGTGTGTTAGTTGCGTATTGACTGGTTAGAGTGGCCTTTGCAGATACGTGTGGCCTTGGGCAAAAAAGAACTCGTTGTGCCACGACTCGTTCTTCTGCAAGAAGTACTCGCACGCCGAGGCCTTCCCCACCCGACGAGAGAAGAAGCCCAACAACTTCGTCGCCGCCGTCTACTTAAACAACAAAACCCTCTGGCAGGAATGCCCGCACAAGTGCAGACCCAAAGCCCACAAGGATTGGCTGCACTGCTAAAGAGTCAAGAAGAAGACAAACCAAAGATCAAACTACCTACACGAACATGAACCAAAGATATTTATCAGAATTATATCTATCATATTAACTATAATTTTCAGTGGAATCTAACTCAGATACGCCGTTGTGTTCAAACAAAACATGTGTATAGGTTTATATTATACCTGTGTACCTACGTGCTTGGCCAGTGCAAAAGTCCAGCCAGTTCAGCTCCACGCCCACACCTCTCCTAGGTGACCGTGTTCGTCTCCCGCGACCTGGACTCCCGCTTCTCCCACCGCGAGCTGGCTGCAGTGCACCAGTGGCTGAACAGTGAGGAGCCAATTCACGCGATGCGGGACCACCCAGCGCATTTCATTCCTCTCCTAGGTGAGCACCGTTAGGTTACCTGCGTACAGGGTGGTTCAGGAATTTTAGCTGCACAATCTTCCATTGCCATGGTCATCGTCCATGAGCTGGTGAGGCCTCCCCTGACTGCCTTTTGGCCTTACTGAACCCGTCATACACAGTGAACTTGGGGGGGGGGGGATCCCCAGAGCTTTTGTCTTTTGTCTTAGGTCATTCAACCGTCACTCATCCTCCAACTATCTCCTCATCCTTCGTTTCGGCAGACCGACAGACAGACCGACAGACAGACCGACAGACAGACCGACAGACAGACCGACAGACAGACCGACAGACAGACCGACACACAGACCGACAGACAGACCGACAGACAGACCGACAGACAGACCGACAGACAGACCGACAGACAGACCGACAGACAGACCGACAGACAGACCGACAGACAGACCGAC
>JAAUXU010096486.1_pt1 | contig 26297 bp, 41 predicted proteins | sample 7278151 | NCBI WGS metagenome assembly JAAUXU01 (sample SAMN14350113, study PRJNA611818) | marine sediment metagenome | isolation source: surface marine sediment (1.8m) | place: French Polynesia: Moorea | collected 2018-08
GAGGACAGAAATCAAGACTGAGGACAGAAATCAAGACTGAGGACAGAAATCAAGACTGAGGACAGAAATCAAGACTGAGGACAGAAATCAAGACTGAGGACAGAAAGCTGCTCGAGAAATGTGCCTTGTCATGACGAGAGAGCAAGCAGGGTTGGTTAGTGAATACGGTACTATGGCCAAGATGAGTACACACACTATGTACGGTACAGCAAAGGCAAGAGAAAGGTTATATTGAGTTCTATCCTTACAACTTGTACATACGTATATACCGATATCAATATAATGCGTGGGTGGGTGTTGTGTGCGTGTGATTAAACTCGTTCAGGAGTTTCTGCCCTCACCTATCCTGGGCTTCTTGGGACAGATGTGATTCATCAACTGCTTGTTCTTCATGAATGCCTTCTTACAAAAGTAGCAAGTCCCCGACTTCCGAGGTTCATTGGGTGGTAGGATTCGAGGGGGATGCGGATGGTGATGGTTTCGTAGTCCTGCCACCGAGAGAATGGGGAAAGGTTGAGCGATGCCCGCTCGAGGAGGTGACACGCCGCCCCCGCCGCCGCTGCCGCTGCCACTGCCGCTGCCGTCGGTGTCCTCGGGCGCCTCCCGCTTGATGGAAGAGAGCGAAGCGCTAAAAAAGGGGGATGAAACGAATGCAGAAGTAGAAGAAGAAGACAGAGAACATGAACGTTACACTGACTGCAGGAGGCACGTACTCAATGGGCTCTTCAAGGATTTGTTCTTCGTCCTCGGCAAGTCTTCTTCTTTCCTCTATGGGACGTTCCTCTACATCTTTTTGCTGCTGCGCCTCCCTCTTGTCCCCGCCGCTGCCTCCGCCGCTGCCTCCGCCGTCACCACCGCCGCCTCCGCTGCCTCCCCCGCCGCCTCCACCACCACCCCCTACACCGCCGCCGCCGCCGCCGCTCCCCAAGTCCATTGGGGACGACGTGGAGGCCGCAGAGATGGACCGGCGGTAGTTGTTGGACTCTTCAGTAGAGGAAGGCCTTTTGCGAACTCTCCTCCTCTTGGGTGAAGTCTCCGCAACATCAGGAGGAGGCGGAGGGAAAGCAGAACTGACTTCCCTGCAAACAAGAACTCCTCCTACAGTTAATCTGTTTCAAGTGCCCGAGGTGTGTGGGATGAGGTGAGGTGGCTTGGGGTGGATGAGCTAACATCCAAAGAAGTTTTCACCTTTGCTGCTGGAGAGAACAAAGTCCTCGAATGCACAGGCCGTTTGCCGCACGGATGAAAGCCTCCAAATCGGCGTGAGGGATCTTGACCTCCCCGTAGTACATGTAGTGCAGCAGGCGCTCCATTTCCGGCCCCGACACCTGGTGCAGGAAGAGGAAGACCCTCCCGCTCTGTTGCTGCGCATGCGCAAAGACCCTGCGGAAGTGCGGGCTGCACACGGACAGCACGAGCCTGTGCGCCTGGAACGTGGTGTGATCACCGCAGCACAGGGTCACGTCAGTCAAGTCCTCGCCCTCGAACAGCTCCTCTGCCAGCGAGAAAAAGTTGGACTGGTAATCCCGCCACTTGAGAAGGTACTCATCCTCCGACTCCATCTTGCCAGGCGGACGGATGCAGCCAGACTATTTCTTCTTTCGACAAGGAGGGGACTCTATGGATAGGAGGAGGGGGACTTTTTGGCTTGAATTCTTGTGATGTCGGCACACGCAGCAAATGCTCCTCTCTCTCTCTCGTTCTCTTCGTTTGCGCGCGCGTTAGTTTCATTCGTGGCTGGCAGCCAACACAATCCGATTTGGCACCGTTCCCGACATTCTCTCCCCCCACCGCTAGATCGAGCAAGTGCGTATGTAGTCGTATTCTTGCTGGCTCCGACGTCGTCGGCATATGAAGAACAGAAGCCAAGGGAAAATGGGAGACCTAACTTATATCGTGGCACAGCTTCTTTGTGCCAAATCTCGCAGTTGTCGTGGAATCGTTCAGAGAGGAGGAGGGGGGGGGGAAACAACCACGACCCTTACAGAGTCCTGGTGCTGTCCTTGTACGACCTACGTACTATGCCAGTCCACGTCACGTCGTAGCTGAATGTCTGCCCGCTGAGCTCGGACACCCCGATGTTGCTCTGTCAGCAGGTGCGCGGGGAGACGTCTCTTCATCCCGAACGCATTTGCCCGAGACAAAGACTCGACATACCTGACACTGAGTCTTTCTCCATGCATGCATGCATGCACCCAACCCCCTGTAGAAGCCCCGCTACTTCGGATCATGCATTGTCCGCGCAGTCATTTTTCCTGGCATTGGTTAACCTTAAGACAATGATCCAAAAATCGCCAGCTTCTTTGGTGCAAGCAGCCAACGGCTCAGTCAGGTCGGCCAAAAGAGATTCTGATTTCAAAGTCTCAAATTGCAAACGTTTAGCAGCGGCAGCTCCTACCTATATTGTGTTTGTACAGGGTGGATCAGGAGAAGCTTGGCTCCGGGCGCTGGTGGCTGGAATTGTCCATCGAGTCCGTGATGTGGTCGTGCGCATCCTCTTCTTGGCACGCCTGGGTTCTCCTCCGGCACCGGAGGTCACTTCTGACCCACCCTGTACGCGCCAACAGTAGAAATTTGATTGAGCACGAGACATTAGAGTGCAGGGACTTGATCGAGGGCGACTGCGCGAGGACACATCAAAGGCGCTCCAGTGACAACATCTATCGAGGTCCTCTATAAATGGCGGTGCTGACATTCTTGCCTAAATGGATCTTGACTGTGTTGGGTTCTAGGACAGTATGCATGTGCAATATGTAGCGCTGGAGGAGGAGGGGGAGGGGAGAGGGAAGAGGGAAGGGTAGCCAGCCTTGTCAGCAAAGTTAATTCTACTCCCTTCACTAGCCGAAGGTGTGTCTGATTCACACCGTGTACCTTGAAAAATGCCCGCTGCCTCCCTCCCCACCAGCCTCGTGACGTCCAGCGGGCCCGGGGCGGACCTGGCCGGGAAGGGGAGGGGGGACGTGTCAGCCCCGCCTGCCAAGAGCGGCGCTCTCAAGTTTTTGGCCGCGCATACGTTGCTCAGTCTTAAAACACATGATCGCGGGGACTTATGATTTGGAGAGAGACGTGAAGAAGGAGCGCACTCTCACTGTTTTGGTCAAAAGAGAGCAAAACTCACCTCAGACACTTCCCAAGAGACACTCAGTGCAAGAAGAAGATAAGACCACGGCCTTCGGAATTGGGGATCTCTGCATAATGTCGGTACCGACCTTTTATGGAAGATATTATGCACCGATTCTTTGGACTGAAAGCCTCATGCTCGCCGCCCGGATGGCGCTTCGTTTGTCGGCCTGTTGCGCAAACAGAGGGTCGGGTCATCACGTCGGGTGCCACCAACGTCCGTAAGTCATCCTTGTGGCCCCGTTTGTGTGTGTTGTGCGTGCACGTTGGTCCGGGACCCTTTGTTCTAGCGCCACCTACTGGACCAGTGCAGTCGATGTTGCAATCAAGACCTTACGTCTTCTCCATCAAGTTGGGAGGGGGGGGATTCTTTTCCCTTCGGGTCCAGTTTCTGCGGGGTTTCCCCCACTAGAGAAGCTTGATGCGGAGATCTCCCCTGGTTGGCAGACAGAGCTGCCACCAGATCACAATGCTCGACTGCGACTGCGGTTGGTGCTTTTGCGCTCCCACATGTGTGCCAATGTGCACGTTTCCTCGGTCGGCACGAATCGCTCGTGCAGCAATGGTGACAACAACGAGGTGAATAACAAAGCGCCCCTATTCTCCTCCATCCTCTGCTTGTAACACTGGGACAATGCCTACCGGAATTATTAGAACCGGTTTTGAGGTAGGACGTATAGGTAGTCATCCCAGGCAGCTCTTCCAATATGAAGTAGTTGTCAAGTCTGCTCTGAAGAGGTCTAAAAGAGAGAGACTTGTGCGTGCAGCAGAAATTATGACGGCCTCATTGGCTCTGATCATGTTGGTGGCGTTGGCGCCGTCGCGCGTGTCCTGCATGCCCACTGCTTCTGGCGTGGACAAGTTGCCGCTGCTGCCAGACTGCCAAAATGTCGACTCCTTGGCGTTTAGAGACCTGTGGTCAAGATACTCGTCAGACGCAGAGGGAGAAGAAGGTGAGGGCGATGAATTTATTATTCAGATATCATGACAGGAGTTTTTGCTATGAATATCTCTTGTCACTGCTGGGTGTTCGATTTCACACGGGGGGGAATCCGTTAGGTTCTTGTCTGTCTCTGCCTCCCTTCGTGCGTTGCTCAGCCTCAAGTCTGCACACATGATCCTCGAACAGACGCTGCATGGACTTGAAAGCTGCGTGCGACCGCCACAACCTGATACTTCCACATCGCACTCGCGTCCCTCCTCCGCCTCCTCCCCCACGTAGTACCGCAAAAGCCAAAAAGTGTCGACAGGGGGAGGGGGAGGCGATACTTCACGTCCGCCCGGTACTGCATACTATGGAGAGAGCAGATGCAGATGATCAAGAGGACGCCTTGGGTCCTCGATCTGCAGAGGATTGCTTCGCGCGCGCTGTTCTTGACGCACGAGGACGCCGCCGCGCTGTACAATCGTCTACAATGCCGACATATGTACACATGTGCGTACTGCGTACCCTTTTCAGGAAGCCGTTGCCAGCCCACGCTGTACGTGCTCGTGCCCCCTTCGGACCTCCTCCAGGGCCAGGAGTACGACGCTCACGAGGTTGTCTTTGGCCACGTCTTCAACCAGGATCCCATCGGGGCCAGCGGAGGAGCCGTCGAAGCTCTCAACGGGAGATGGGTGGATATTGAACAGCGAGAGGACGGAGATGGTGATGGCAAGGGTAGGGTGAGGGTGGGCCCCTTTGTGCTGCGCGATCTTGAGAGTGATCCTGTTGGCTTTCTTTCAGCTTATTACACCGCTAACGGTCATCGCTTCTGGGAGTGTGACGTGGTCGTCCGTGAGCAAGAATGCGACGGCGTCATCATGTTTGGGCTGGACGGAGTCCTCAAGACCGCTGACAACGAGGATCACGATGGGAAAGAAGTGGCTGAATCGACTGGACTCTTCTTTCATCGCTTTGAACTGCCTAACCTCAGTGACGAGGTGGAAACTGTATTAAGGGCTGGCGTCAGGGGAGGCAGATTTGCACAAGCCTGGAGGGAGTTGCTGGAGTACCCGGGGACGACTGAACTCGACATTGGTGAGAGTTAAAGCAATGTCCGTTAATGCAAAGCTTTTTACGACGAGTCATTCTTTGCTTATTAGAGAAAATAATGATCTTGGTGCCAGAAAACAATGTGATGGAGAACTCGGTCCTTTTGGAGGACACTGAAATGAAGATGGGAATACTAAGAGATCACTTGTTGGTTGGAGAAGGTGCCATCCCTCCCAAAGTTCTGGAGAAATTCCCACTAGATATGGAGATCAAGAAAAACAACATGGCGGGGAAGGAGATAACTTTCATCAAGACTCTGCTTGAAGACGGACAAGGTGATGGTATCGGTCAATGACCTGTCGTGACATTTATATTAGCCTCGCCAATGACTCTCCTCCTTTCCTAGCAGCTGTGATCACGGCCAATGGCTTGACTTTGTCGCCGCCTGTCGCTGTCGGCCCGGCGACCATCCACCAGATCCCCTCCTTGTTGTTTCCCCGGGGAGAGCCGGTCCAGGACGGGGAAGAGCCAAAGTGGGTGAGACGTCCAACCCCCCTGGCAACACCACCTTCCCTGGTAGACCGGCGTGGTGCTTGGCAACTTCTGGCTACGGCCTTCGTTCCTCCGATCAGGCCGGTGATCAGCTTCGCTCTGAGGTCCGTGGAAGCTGGAAAGCTGGCCGATATCTGGGCGAACACGTACCAGGAAGTCACGCAAGGTTAATTTCAAAATCCCGGTAAAAGACCCTGCGACATGCTAACGGGATGAATGGATGTTGCAGCGTCTGCGGAAAAAGAGATGAACACCTGCCAGCTCCCTAAGGACGCTGGAGGTTGCAGTGACAGACAAGCAGTCTTTCATCACAATGCGGACGTTGGCAAGTGCGAACCTTTCTTCTATGGTGGATGCCAAGGAAATGAGAACCGATTCACCACTGTGCTGGAATGTTCAGAGTAAGTGATATTGTTGAGCTTGATACAGATGTGGCGGAAGACCTCATACGATACAATTTCATGGCAGAACCTGCGTCACTAATCCCGACCAGCGCAGAGAGCTGAGAAAACAGATCTGCAAGCTTCCAGCATATCAATACGGCACTCTGAGGCCCAGACCCAGGTCTTTGTGTCAGGAGGCCAACGTCACCAGATTCACCTACGACCAAGAGCTGGAAAAGTGCACCGAATTCTCCTACCGCGGCTGTTTTGGCACCAGCAACGTCTTCAACACTGTACAAGAATGCCAAAGGATTTGCGAGGCGGAAGGAGAGCAAGAGCTGGTCGCCGAAAGTATGGATGAACGCATGATCCTTATCGTTACGTATATGCATACTGTACGCACTACGTGCAAATGTCGTTTTGTTCAGACAGTGACGAGGCTGTGTGCGCCCTGGACGCCTACAAGAATAAGTTCGAGGCTGAGATCTGCCGCGCACACATACCCAAGTGGACCTTCAACAACGAGCAGGGGAAGTGCGAGGGATTCTTCTACACCGGTTGCGGCGCCACTGAGAATGTATTCGACACAGAGAAACAGTGCAGGACCAAGTGCATGAAGAACGTCGCAAAAAGTTGGTGCCACCTCCTCCGTGACCTCACTGCTCTCCTCACTTACGTGTGAATTCATACATACACAGAAACGCTGCACGTCTTCGCGACCAGCGACTTGACGTTGGACTCCGTGCTCTCCGAATCTGAGACATCCTTGGCGGTGTTCGACGGTAGCCCTTTCCTGTCCAAACACTTCTTACTGTCCTCGCTGACGTACGAAGAGTGCGACGACGAGGGACAAGGCGACATCAGTACACTTCACCCTCACTTCTCAATCAGCTGCCAGGGTAATAGTGATGAATTCTAAGTACATATATTATTTTACCTATAAATTCTTATAGTACAGCATGCTTATTACTAACACTTTCATAGATGTACTTGATCCCGATCGAGTGGTGCTGGATGCGTTTGATGGAATATCCTTCAAAATACACCTGGTCATAGGAGATCCTCTTACTTTTAATGCCGATGACTTGCGCGCTGTCAGCCAAGGTGTCGAGCAGGAGATCCTGCGTAAGTACAACGTCACGACAGCTACTCAGAACTGTTCAGAGTTAGTCCTCTGCCCTGAAGAGTACGAGATAGACATCAGTCAAGCTCAACCAAGCCGCCAGCTCCCAGACCAGGACGACATCGCCAAGGAGATCCTGACGGAGGCCGGCATGACGGAGTTTTCTCGCTTGTGGGCTGACTTGAGTCAACGAGGTAGGAACAGACTTGAGGCACGCCAGTGTCCCCGATGAATTCGGATGCCCTTGTTGCAGAGAAGCTTCCTCGCAGCCCAATTTGTTATCTACCTCTGGAAACTTCTTGTGGAGACCAGGAAAATGACGGCCAGTTCTTCTCGTACGACAGCCAGATCGGCTCGTGCCGAGCTGCATCCTGCCCTGGCGACCTCAATAACTTCGAAACCTTCGACGAGTGTGAGGCCATGTGCGGGAGATTTCACGGTAAGGTCCCCCAGGAGTACCCTTCAATCAGTGCCCAGGAGGCTCATCCGGGTGACGTTGACGTCTGTGATGGTGGAAGCTGAAATTACAGAACATTTTTGTTTCGAGGTCGCGTGGCCAGCGTGTCCTTGATGAACGCTTCGGATCCCTCCTGTCCAGTGGGCCACTTGACGCTCATCCAAGGCTCGCCGTCGCACAAGGTTCTCGTTGTGGGTCAGATCACGGGGCTGTCAGAAGGACTTCACGGGTTCCACGTCCACCAGATCGGTGATATTGGCGACGGCTGCAAGGCCGCCGGTGGCCACTTTAATCCGTTCGAGGCAACCCACGGCGCTCCTGAGGACGAGACCCGACATGTGGGAGACCTTGGGAATATCATTGCTAACGCCGACGGCGTTGCGGATATCTCCAGGTACGACGAATTCGCCTCACTTTACGACGACTCTGGTGCCGGCATTGTCGGCCGGGCATTTGTTGTGCACGCCGGAGAGGACGATCTCGGCCGCGGTGGTGACGATGGCAGCCTTAAGACGGGCAACGCAGGCGGTCGCGTTGCTTGCGGAGTCATCAGAACAGACGAATCGATCCGCAAAGAAGCCGCAGCCACACTGAACAACAAGGGAGAAGTGAAACTAGTGCAGGAAGGAGGCCCTTTCGCTCCCGTTGACGTCATTGGCCGCCTGCAGCCCGGACTATCCAAAGGCGTGCGCGAGCTCGGAGTTGTCGGATCAGATAAGGGCTGGAATTGCATGCGGGTAAACCATCCACATGGCGACAGTGATCCACGGCAGCCAGGTACAACATCCCGACTTCTTTCAGACACCATCTACTGCGCCACCACCTGTTCAAAGTTCCTTGGGCAAGATCATTACCCCTGATCCGGACAGAGATACGACGTTCACCAGAAAGGCTCCAGACCACAACTTGTACATCGGTTTGCCAGGAAGTCTCTTGGGCGGCCGAATCTCACTTGACGAGGAGTTTCACGCACCCATCGAGGAGGTGCCGAAGACGTACTACGCCGAAGTCACTCTCACGGGCTTGGACGGACACCTCAGCCTCCAGCAGGTGGGACCTGATGGGCCAGTAGATGTCTCCGGCAGTGTGAGAGGACTGAGTCCAGGCAAGCATGGGTTCCACGTCCATAGCAAAGGAGACGTCAGAAACGGATGCAAGGCAGCGCTGGGGCATTACAATCCCCTGGGGGTAAGTACAGGGTGAGTCAGAATTACAGTCCGCTTGACAGTGCCGCCGAAATTGGCAGACGTTTCATTCAATTCGTTTGTATTGGGACAAGAAAGGTTTTTAGTGTATGAATGTTTGTCAGATGTCCATGTTCTACTCAAGTCCACAATCTGTCTATCTATATAAATATAAACATTATATGATATAAATATATATTTATGTAATCTTTATTATCCTATATTCTCTATAAAATAAAGCTGTTCGGGTATGTATGTTTGCCCCTCTAGCGCTCTCAGTTCTTCATGGATCTGGCTCATTTTTGGCATGCGTGACCTTTGGGTCAACAGGAAGGACATAGGCTATGCAAAGTTGTATTACGAGACTGTATTGAGGCCAAAATCGAGGTCGAATGTTGCATTTTCTACATAGGTCATAGATAGCTAGGCCTGTTTGGCTTAGCTGTGTGGTACTAGTACTTATCAGTAGCTTTCTATGGCCATAGAAGGAGTTAGTTGAAGTGGACAGTGAGCTGGGCAAACCCGGCAAGCCCAACTGGGGCTTGACCCGTCGACTGGCGGCCCGCTGCCATCACTGCCACGGGCTGGGGAGGAGAGTGTCCGGATCAGCCAGGTTCAAAAGTAACAACAAAAATAGTGAGCGCGAACTGCGTGGTGAGGTCGAGGCGCATGGACAGCGTGAAATACATGGTGGATGAGGAGAGAGACAGACGGAAATAGCAATTTGTAGAATTCTCCCCAGCAAAGCCGGGTGCAGGTTCAGCTAGTGTATGAACAGTGCTGACTACAAGCATAAGGAGTGAGACCTGGCTGCAACTTGAGGTTCATGATGTTGTGGAAGTGGCGCCTCCTGTTGTTGGTGACCGTTTCTAATCTTACAATGTTGTTAAAACTCTAAAGAAGTTCTCCCAACCTCAGCTTGGCAGGTAATTGTCTATGGCACTGACTCAAAAGATCCAATTCTGACGCACCCTGTGACGACGACGTGGTGAATACGCTGTCCAAGTACGGCGTGGACTTAGTCCGAGCTCTTTTTCAGTTCTCTCACAGCTCTCCTGTCGAGACTTCCCGTCATGTAGGCGATCTCGGCAATGTCGTGGCAGACGAGGCTGGCGTCGCCACGATTTCCATCTCGGACGGACATATTTCTCTTACTGGTGCCCATAACATCTTGGCCAGGCGAGTTGAAGACGACGTCTGCCCAATCCTCATTGTCTCCTGACTGTTGACTGATGCCTGCAGGTCCACCGTGGTGCACGCTGGCGAAGACGACCTCGGCCAAGGGGGCGACGCCGGGAGTCTCGCAAGTGGAAATGCCGGTGCCCGACTGGGATGTGGCATCATAAAGGAAGTGGGCAAAGACTTGGTCGTCTTCGCGTTGGACAACGAGGCGGTGAACAGAGACGTGTCCGAGGCCTGGCTACTCGACCACTTCAGCAGGGACACCTTAACGACGGACTCGAACCAAGAGATGACAATGCTGTCTGGCAGGACACGAACTCTCACCCGAGATGCCGATGGCAACCTTTTCGTGGACTTCGTCAAGGCAGACTTCTTGGGATCGAGAGGGAGCGTGTCCGTGGTGAAGATCAGGCCTCCGTCACCTCCGTCTCCGTCACCTTTGGCGGGTAATGAGTAAAGGAACTGGACAGTTTTCCTCCTTCCCGACTTGCGTTGTTGCCAACAGCATGACGTTGCTTTTCAGAACCTTATTCCCTTGACGCTGAAGATGCCCTCGCACTTCCTGCCATTGACGATGCCCTTCGGGAGACGTCGGCCAAGGCTGAGGTGACAACTTTCTTTCAGTTGTGGGACTCCTTTCTACTTGACGGTGGAAGAAGGGAGGAAACGAGCAGTGGCAAACTGACCATCGTCACCGTGGACGACGAGGACTTTGAAGCACTGGACCTCAGGCACAGCAAAGTCCCTCTTATGTCAGTGCCAGCCGCCAAGAGATTCCTCCTGGGATCGCAAATCATTGACCAAAGGATCGATCCGAACGATGAGAGGTTGCGAGTTGATGGAGGGTTGAATTGCACCACACTGTCCGGAGACAACCTTAACCTGGCTTACTCGGAAGGTACGTGGACCGTGTCAAAAGCTGTTAAAAGTGATTTCCCCTAAAAAGATATTCTCAGCAATATATTTATACTCTGCCACAGTCGATGTATGAACCAGATATCTGGTGCCTTTTGCAGACACCTTGACGGTGGACGGAGTGCCTGTCAAAGCCGTGCAAACCAGACCGAACGCGGTGCTCTACGTCACCGAGACCTGGATCAGCAGACAAGCAGATACAGTCCTGAAAATGCTCTCTCTTTATTCGTAAGGAAGGTGCGAGTTGACTGCTCCAGTAAATGTGTACATGAGCGCCTGGCGCTGTCATAATCCTTCGTTGATATCGTCACTCGTCACGTCTGCAGGGTTCGCTAGCACTGATGGAGCAGTACTTTGCTCCCTCAGTGATGACGCCTTGGTGAAAGCCGCCATGGACGGTAGATCCGTCCGAGTAGGAAAACACTCCATCTCCGTGGGGGACATCGTCGGCAAACTGGCCGTCGTACCTGTCCCCGTTGATCCATCGGAAGATTCCGTGGCCGTTTCTCCTGCCATTCACCTCCACAGAAGCAGTCAAGATCAGTGTTGGGAGCGCGGGGTAGTATGATGAGCTCGTACACAGGCTCTCACCCACTGTCCAGTGAAGACGTTGCCGCAGATGTCCTCGAACCTGCCTTGCTCGTCGTGGAAACTCCGGCCATCCTCGGAGAAGCTACCTTCGTAGGCGGAACCGTCATTGAACCTTACCCGGCCCCGGATTCTCTTTCCTCCGGAGAATTCCCCAACGAACATTGGATTATCGATGTCGGTGATGTCGTACACCTCACCGTTACCCTCCCTGAGTCCATAGGCGAAGCCGCCGGCGTAGATCTTGAAATAGCGAAAACTGAGACGAGATGAAAAGCAAAAAAAAAAAAAAAAGAAACCAAAAGCTACCCTGCTACCTGTCCGCCCCCTTCATACTGTCCCTGACCGTGTCTGGTGTCATTTGCCCACTGGCCCAAGTAGACGTCTCCCGACGGAGAATAGACCATCTTGCCGTCCTGGTATCCTTCCCTCTTGCCTAGCTTGAAGGGTCCGGCGTAAGTGGAGCCGTCCTTCCAGCGCTGGAAGCCGATGCCGTCTCTGTGGCCACACGAAAACAGGCCCCGATAAACGTCACGATTGTACCTGCCGCGTTAGGTAAGTCCGTGTACAACTGTCCCTTCTGCACGATGGCGTCAAGGGGTATTCTACTTGTCCTGAGGCGCGTACGACAGCACGCCGAATCCGTCGGGAGCGGGCGGGTCGCTGCAGGCCCAGGACGCCTCACCCAAGTAGGAACCCTCCTCTGTGGAGAGCGCCGTTGAGTTCTAGCGACATGGAACAACAGTTTCGTCGCTGATACCGATGTTAAAGTTGTGAGACATCACCTTGCAGACGAGGTCGGTGTGATGCACGACTCCTAGGACCTCTGGGCGCGCTTGGACGAAGCATCTCCCTTGCAAAATGTCGCCTGAGCACCAAGCTCGCGTGGCAAGTGGATCTGCGGCGCATGCGATCAATCACTGCGGGTGTGTGAACGACGAGTGTGACCTTACCGATGGTCTCTTGGGTATGAAGGACGTAGGTGACGTTGGCGCAGGTGACGGGGCAGTTGATGGACGCGCCGCTCTCATCCCACTGGTAGCCAAGCGATTGGCAAAGTACGCACTTAAGTACCCTTTGGCACTCATGTTCCGTGTACCCCTGTCCCGAGAGCAAGTTGAGGTGAGAGTGCAGCAAAGAGAAATCCGTATTGAGTGGCGAAAGAATGATTTCTCTCTCACCTGACAATCTTGGCAGGACTGCGGTTGTTCGTCGGTGCACTCGTTTCCGTCGCAACCGCCCCTCATCCCTCCAGGGCAGTCTTCCCCGCCACACCCCTCTTCATCATCGACTATCTCGCCAAAGATCTCCTCCAGCAAGTCGTTGTCCAACTCTTGGGAGGCTAAATTATTGCAGACGCTGAGCAGCACAGACAGGGCTAGGAGGTATCTCATTTTAAGGCCCGCCTCAGTGCGTGTACATGTTATTGCAGTTGACGTCGATCCAAAGGTCGATCCAGACGTCACAGACACTTTGTGCTTAAAAAACAGGATTTGTTCCCTCCCTTAGGGAGCGCCCATTCCACTCAGTCCGCCTCCAGGGACTTGGTGGAGCCTTAACTCATGACGAATCACGTGATTGATTAGCAATGTTGTTGTATTTAAGCGTAAATCTGCCGTAAGAAAAATCGATTTGACTTTCTTCTCCTCTTGATTGCTTCGTATCACGCTCGCTTGCGTCGTCGTTAGCATCGGCATCGTCAAAAATATATCAAACAGAATCAACAGGGAAAAAAATATCATTCTGACAAGGATTCAGTTCACTCAGTGGTCCTGTGCAAGTCTCTTCCATTCTTCTCTATTGTTCTCGCAACCGTTCTCCAACGGTTTCAATGTCTCGGAGAGGGAGGCAAACGCGCCATAGACAGGGAGACAAATGCTGTCTATGAAGTCGACCTGGAAGCAGGAATTGTGATCAAAACGTCGTCCAAAGCTTGTAGTTTGTCTTTTTCTTTTCGGACCTGCATGGCGGGCAGTTTGCTCATCTTGTCCCTGTTCATCATGTCGATTGGCTCGATCTTGAGGTGAGTCTTCTCCAGATCTCCTTGGTAGAAGAATTCTGCAGACACTAAACTGGCCACTTTCTTCTGGATCTCCCACGGCTTGGTGATGGCTGCCAAGTCGCAGGCTGTCATCATCATCCCGCGGAGTAACGACCTGGAAGAGACAATGAAGTTCATCCACACTACTATTGCTGTGCAGAGTGAATACGTTTTGGATCCTACCGATGGCGCTCGTTGCCCCACTCGAGAGCTCTTGATCGTAGCAAGTCGAAGGTTTCTCTGCGTCGCTTGAAGTAAACGGCCAGATCTGTGGCCAGGATAGCGTCCTCAAGGACTGATATCACCCGTTTAAATTCATCCTGCGGGCAAAGGAGTCTTCGTACAACGCGAAAAGATACGTATTCATGAGCACGGATGTCCTACTCGATCGTTCGTACCTGAGACAGATTGGACAAAATTGTCGTGCCCTTGGAGTTAAGGATCATGATGCACTGGTCGAAGTGGTGGTGCTCCATGGTCGAAGTCGAGTAGAGCTGGGCAAGACTGGAGCTGGACTTGATCTGGAACGAATTGTTCGTGCCGCGGTGGTCCAGATCATGGCACAGGCAAGCGACCATCAAGGCTAGACAGTCCACCTAAGCAGAGGGGAGAAAACAAAAAGTTATCCAATTGTTAGGACAAAACATTGCATGGAGTAAACGGTCCTTAAGGTCCGTCACGCCCGAGGGCTTATTCACTGCAAACATTGTTTTCTTTATGCACCTGACACATTCCATTATCTTCCTCCGTATGTCAAGCCGTGACTGTCAGGAAAGCACGTAAACACAGTGTTTGTATCCTTCAGCTCTGCTATCACTACGCGACTAAGTAGCTATCATAATATTACTGTTAAAGAGGACGAGGCTTTCTAACAAGCCTCGACGATGCCTACCGTGCGAGTTTGTCGTTTGCAAACGCAGCGTGCGACACGACAAGGAAAGGAGGACAAGTACGGCACGCACGCGAACATGAGCAAAGCAAAGGCAGGCAAAAGCAAAAGCGTCTCGAACATACCTCTCCCAGCTTCTTCCACCACTGCGTAGCCGTGATGACGGCGAACATCATCTGCGTGACGTTGAAGGCGTGTCTCCAGTTGTGATACGTGACGTCCCGATAGTTCTTCTTCACCGAGATCACCCACCGGCAGAGCAGCGTGTAGTCCATGTGGAACCTACCCGGCAGGTCCAAGTCGATGAACATGCGCAGGGCAGCCTGAAAGAGGGAAAAGAAACAGTCCAGTGCTCCATGACAACAAAAAACGCTGCACGATGCAGTCGGCATTACTGAACCCCACGCCCCGGATGACGCGCCCCAGGGTCATCGTTATGCGTCCTAGCGTGAATTTGCAGACTAATTCGCAAGCGCATTCCAGTAACAAGTTGTTTCGGCTTTTTTTGCAACCGTTACAGTTCCCGGGACCTTCTCTTTTTCTGCACGCTGCAGTTTTTTGGCGCCCACGCTTGTTTCCTGTCAAGTTAACTGCTCGGGACAAAAAGCAGGAAGCAATTCTGTTTGACTGATCTGAGGCAAGGTAAGCCTGAACACCGCGCGGTCGAAACGATTCACTATTTAGCGGCCGCCGGCGCTCGGGCACACGCGGACGGAGGCGGAGGCCGAGGCGTACAGCGCTAACCTGATCGCGAAGAAGATATCTCTGTTGACAGCACGACTCTCATTTAGAAGAAACAATGGCTGGCATTTGTCGACATCATCAATCCGGGAGCTGCAGCACACTTTGCCGGCAAGGGCGTCGGGGGTCAAGGAATGAAAGCTATTCACCCACGTCAAGGAGGAGGAGGGGGGTTCCCTGCTGCTGTGGCTGCCGCCGCTGCGGTCGTCAATGCCGCACGCGGAGTGAGGAAAAAAAGAAAAGACAGCAACGATCGAGGTGCATCCATTAATCCCAGGGAGTTGGCACTCATTCAAAGCGTTGGTGACGACCCCTCAAAGCCCTATTGCACCATCCAACGACGCTGCAGTCCGAGGTGTTTCTCTCTTCAATCATCCAGAGGAGCGCAGCGGGGCTGGGATGGAGACAGGGACTCCGGCCCGACCCCTGGTCCCGCTGCCTCTCCTAAAAGTGAGATGAGGGCAGTATAAAGACTGCAGCTTCATTGAGACTTCTCCAGACAGAAGGGGCAGGAGAGATCTGCTCTGTTTTATATTCGCGTGAAGTGTTTGTTTAGAGAAAGTGTCGAGTAGGCCAATCATCAGCCCAGCAGCGAGGAAGAACATCTCGGCCGTGTGCTTGCACGATCGAGCAATACAGTAATGCTACAGGGAGGAGGGAGAGGAGTGATAAGAGGAAAGAGATACTACTAATTTCTCTGGCACGAGCAGCCCTGCAAAGTAGTACAGTAGGTTAAGAGCAGAGATCATCGCTCTGATAGAGGAGGTGAGAGAATGTTTGAAGTTTTGTGATGATGAGCTTGGACTCCTGGTTTGTTCTTCTTCATCTTGCCCGTTGTGGGCTTCTGGCCGGTCTGCTGCAGGCAGCCCTTGGTGTCTGCGGCCATTATGACAGGTTCTCCTTTGATCTTCGCCGTCAGCATGAAATATTTATTCTCATCGAGTAATTGATTATGGACGTCCGAAGCCTTCATTCACACCGGGTCGAACAAATGAGATTCTTCTGTAACATCCTTGGGAGATCGACATTCTGGGACGAGGAAACCGTCTGGCAGCCGGAGAATGTTAACGTCTCCGAAAGCATCGTGAAACACTCGAAGGCTGGACTGAAATGACTGCGTTTGCTTCCTCCTTTCACGGGTGCAAGCACAGTTAAGACTATTGTGTTAGCTCATTTTGTGATGCTGACCTTTAAGAGGTGCGCACACGAGACAAACGACTGTCCCCAACTCCCTCCCGCAAAGGTCCATTACAGAGCGCACACGCGCGCCTATTCAGGATAGCTTTGGCCATAATGAGTTATCTTAGGACAAGCAGATTTCTGCGCCCTGCGTCACTTCTGCGTATAGGCTGCGGCTCATACCTTGTTGTCCGCTCATGAGACACGCACGATCCATAACCGCTTAATGCGGAAACCCCACACGCGAACGCCTCACGCTGTTCAAAATCTGGAGCGAGGTGACCGACCGAGCAAGCGAGCGAGCTGGACGTCCTCGCTACAAGCGAAGCATCACGTGACGCGGATGGACTAGATCCTACCTGCATCATCTCGGCGTCGTCCAGCGCGAAGTCGTCGAACGAGAACGAGTGCAGTTGGAGTGCCTTCGCCGAGGGGATCCTCTTCCTGGCAAGCGCCACGGCGTCTCTCATCGGCGCCACGGCGTGGTAGCTCAGCACCTCCAGCGTTACCTGCTGTTTCGCCATGGCCACCATCGCTCTCTCGTACATGCGCACATTGCTCAGACCCATCCCGCAAAAGAGAGCGAACGCCTCCACAAAGTTCTCGTCGTTGCGAGTAAAGGGTAGACCACCGAACTTGTTCACCAGTTGGAAGACGCCGACCACGCCGGCCGCGTTGGCTGCGTTACCGCCTGATGACGTGACGTTGCTTTGCTTTCGGGTGTTGGCCGTCGTCGCCGCAGACACAGAGTGGATAATGGGCATGCACAAGATGGTGCGATGCAAGAAGTCATTGTTTTCGTCCACACTGGCGTCGAAGCGCTGGTCCTGAAAGTTCGAGCTGTTGACGGTTTTGCTGGTCACACCCACAAGATACTTACAGCATAAGCGTCGATAATGTTGACCGTGTGACCCGTGGAGGCGACGTAGCCGGTGATACCCGCATTGATTGGGAACCTTCCCTCGTAGGGCGCTTTCAATTCTTCGTGGTTCAGATCCGCGCTTTCTAGATCGAACACCCTCGAGAAGGTGCCCTGCGACGTCTCGTGTACCAACAGCAGCATCGCGCGCTCACAGCGAATGAGGGACAGCATATGAGTGAGAATACGGAATACGAGCAGGTCGATTGTCGATTGCTCGTGGAAGATCACACCAGCGAGGTCCAACAGCACCTGTAACAGAAGACGTGGCCATGTCCGTATATAGGTGACTTCACGCTTCACGACGTCTACAAGTGCACTTTGAAGGGAGGTCAGGTGGATTGATTAGTATCCTGCTCGTGCACGGGACTGCCCCGCACGAGCAGTAGAGGTCAATCAATTACCTGATTTCGCTTAACTTCCAGCTGGCTGCGCTCATACAGCTGTGCGTTTCGCAGTCCAATGCCGCAAAATTGCAGGTACTTCTCGAAGACCACCTCGTCGTTCGTGGTGAATGCCTCATCGTCCGCCTTGTTGATCACCTGCGCCACGCCGATCACTTCGCCGGTTGTGGAATCTATGATGGGGTTGCACAGCATGGAGCGCGTGCGATACCCGGTCATGTTGTCCACTTCCTGGTTGAAGCGGCCGTCGCGGTACACGTCGGGAATGTTGAGGGCGACGCCGGACTTCGCCACGTGACCCACGATGCCTTGACCCCAGGACACGCGGATCTCTGGCCTTTTGCTCATTTGCTCCTCCAAGGTGGAATTCCAACAGACGTCGAACAGGTCGGAGACCAGGCAGCGGTTGTGCCCCTCCCCTTGAACCAGAAACAGCGAGCATCTGAAAGACGTGAAACATTGGAATTCTCTCGACGACCCCGCGAGGAGCGATCTCATCAAGGCACCAGAAAAATACAGTAGGCTTGAGAGCAGCCGTCGCCATGACGCATAAATTAGCGTCTCCGACCGCCCACACATGCATCAGACAGATGGTGTCGGGCGCCGCCGGGCGCTGGGCAGGCATCTTATAATGATGAACAACTACAACAAGGTCCATAAAGAGACGGACGTCTTTCTTTCATAAAATCTTTCGCCATTGCGCCGTCCATAAATTTGCATACATTACAAGACTTCGAGGGCTCTCAAGCATCATCTCAAACTAGATCTCCACGAGGGGCGTTTCGGCGACTCCGTAATACCCGTGAGCGTCTGCACCGGACTTGCACACGATCGGCGTGAACTCGAGGCTCCTGTCAAAAGTGCAAGCAGGGATGGTGCGAAAAACTTTGATCCTGCCCAGTTTCGTAGTTTGAAACCCATGATTTAGGGTTGATGGGATTACTTTACAGTCATCCATCTACAAACAGCTTTGTTACCTGATCTTGCAAAGTAGTAACACATCAGAGTAGAGCAGAGTGTTGTCAGAACAGATCTCTTTGAGGAGTGCAGGGGCCGAGGAAACTTTACTCCTACAACAGCCTGGAAACCTTAATGGGCATCATATATGGCCTGGAAATGCTCCCCAAAGGCATCAGTTTAAGCTCTGATGGTCTCTTGAAAGCTCCATGAGCTAAGCCTGATTGCTAAGTGGAGCAACGACTCTTTCAAGGTCCACAGATGGACTTCGAAAAGATCCTAACTGGACGTTACGAATCAGACAGAGAACTGACGCTATTGACGTAAGAAACATCATAACGCAGTATGCATTACGTATAGTCTAATGATAACTTAAAGTCATGGCGCAGCTCGACGATTTATGTTAGCTCAAAGCATTAACTTTGTTTTTAACTATGTCAGCGCCAGATGACGCGGGGATCTTTGCACTATAGATTACGATGCAGAACTCACTGCAGTGCGTAGTTATCATTGCGTGTCCATTGCACAGAATGAATGGGTCGGTGACGCAGTTAGGCATTGGAACTTGGAACTGAAAGGTATTATTACCTGTCTGCATTGGTGAGAACTCCGACGTTCTGCAAAATCTTGTGACATAACCTTCGCACATCCAGATCATTGCAGATATCTTTGACGAGCTCAAAGATGAGTTCGGTTTCATCGAGACCTTGCACGTCGTGACGAGATCGTTTGCGAATTTGTCCGGCCAGGTCAGCGACCGTCGTGGCCGCAGTCGGCGGGCTGAGGAAGGTCGGAGCCCCGTCGACAGTGTTCACCAAGGGCTTCGTCAACCCGCCCTTCTCGAACTCGTGCGCTGAGATCTTGCGCACGGGAGTTTCAGACCCGGACGAGCTGGTCCGAGACCCGCCACCGGACAGGGGGCGAGAGGGGGCGCCTGTCTGGTCTCGGTAGCTGCTTCCGTCCACGCCGTCTTCTCCCTCGTCGTCCTCTTCATCGTGATGAGAGGGATCGACTGCAACAAGATCTGATATCGTCAGTCCAGCTGGAGCACATGTACCGGTACGCACCTACACTACATCGCTATGTCAGGTTCATGTTTTTCTACTTACTGTGTTCAGCACTCGGGATAGCTGCGAAATTGGCCGACGGCATGGCGTGAGCCACCAGCCATGCGTCTATTGTGGCCCTCCTGCCCTTGCGGATGAGATAGTCCTGGAAGAAGTTGGGATGCTCGTCCAACCATGCCTCCACGCGCGCATGTTCCTCGTCGTAGCCATCGTCGGCAGCGGCGTTGTTCTCCGCTGCGGCCATCGCAGGAACAGTTGCACCGATGGCCGCGGCCTCAGGTCTCCAAGAAACCGGCGGCGGCGGCGGTGGCGGCGACGACGACGACGACGACGACAACGACGACGTCGACGAGGCCAGCTTGGACGGCGGAGGATCAGACGTGCGACGACGGGGCCGACACGCGACAGCGGCCCATTGCCTCAGGACTTGATAAGAAGATAAAGATGGAGTAGACTTATCGCGCGCGTACTAGTAGACGACGATGATGCCCGCGTGTCCACCGAGTCGAGTCCTCTTCTCTCTCTTCCACTTGGTGTCCTTGTTGTCCCCTTTCACCTCTTTCCCATATTTCTGCCTCTTTCCCAAGTTGTGACCCCCGAGGTCCTCCTCGTTCTTCTGGCAGTCGCCGGCCGTGCGAACGAACGTGCGATCGCCGACTGCGACTGTGATGATCACTCGTTTTTCTCGCTCTGCGCGCCGAAGAAGAAGAAGCAGAAGAAGAAGAAGCAGAAGCAGAAGCAGAAGAAGAAGGAGGAGGAGGAGGGGAAGAAGAAGAAGAGCGAGCGAGCGGACGAACGAGCGAGCGTGCGAGCGAGAGCAGCAAAGTGTCTTTTGCTTGCCTCGTTCGTTTACCCACGCAAGCAAATGCACCTTCGATTCTCAAGCGGGCAGAGAACGAGCGAGCGACTGACTCATTCACTCACTCACTCGCTCACTCACTCACTTACTCACTCACTCACTCACTCACTCACTCAGTCACCGACTTCACGCTGGCGGTGGGCCTCGAGCCGGCTCGACGTGGCCCTCGTGGCCGGGAGCAACGAGGTCCGTGGCGGCCGCCAGCGGGTACGAGGAGACACACTCCAGTCACCTCGACGCTGGCGAAACACTGAAGTGGACCCTGTCACCGACTTCTAGTGCGCGTCCAGGCTCGAAGACGAGTTTCTTCTCGGCCCGACGCACCGCTAACCTCCAGGCGGCGTCGGGCGACGACGTGAAGCAAAGCAAACTCATTCACGCAGCGCTCGCACGCGCACACGCACACGCACACCTTGCTTCTCAGGGTGCAGCAGGAGGAGGAGGAGGAGGAGGAGAACGACGACGACGACGACGACGACGACGACGACGTGCAAGAGTACGCCTGTGTGTGACAGTCAGTCAATCTCCTCATGGCGGTGTAGCCCACAGGAGATACCAGTATGTATAACAATTAGTCGCTCCCCCCTCTTACCGCCGCCGTCGCCCTCGTGTCTGGGGAGCCCCCCCCCCTCGACGACAGGAATGAGAGGAGCCTCTGCTTCTTCTGCTCCTTCCTTCCGGAGGGGAAATTCACCTGTCAGATTCGAATCCGCATGGTGGAAAGCAGGAGGGGGAGGAAAGCCCCGATGCCAAATGAACCAAATATGCCAACCGCGGGCCACGCGGACATCAGCGAGGGCGCGAGCGAGCGGACGTAGGTACGAGCGGGCCCACGAATGTGCGACCTTTCCTTTAATGGCTGGAGGTCTTCACGCACGCGAAGGAGTGAGGAGAAACCGCGGCACGAGTAACTCATTTCCTGAGCCCGCAAATTTGCATGCTCCAGATATGAGATCTGCCTGCCGAGGAACGCGGCCAGGGCAAAGCAGCACGGACATTATCCTGCGGCTGCGGCCGAATGAATTCTCATACATCTTCTTGCGGAATGCACACAGGGGAGTGCGCTGACGTCGTGCATGTGCAAGTCCTCGAAGCGCAGGCAAGATCCCCAGCTCAGATTGCATAATCTGATGAGAGGTTGCGCGAACGGCGGCCCAGAATTTACGAGGGGAGAACACCTGTGTTCAACTTTATCCTCAGTCATGGAAGTCTGGGATCGTCTGCGAGCAACTCCAGCACTTGATGGTCGTCTTCGTGTACACCTGGCAGGCGTCATGGACGTCCGAGGTTTTTGCTCTTATCTTACCTGCATGAAAAAATATCGACTTTACTTAAAAACTAATGTCCATCTGACGCGTGTGACTTTGGAGGTGACACCGAACATCCACAAAAGTGTCGCCACCTCGAAGTGGCTTCTCCGGACGTCCTGGGCAGAGCTCCTGTTGTCGACTGACCAAGGGCCGGTCCAATAGGAGGCGCCATCACTTCCCCTGCGGACGCCTTCTTCTCGAGATTGACACCGATCTGGAGTGGGAGCGTGGAGCATCCCCATCGTGAGAGACGTCTGGTCTGTGCCTAGGCAGTTGCTGAGTCTAGTCAGGCCAGACAAGGCCAGGATGGGCCCTGGTTCGGCCCTGGCCCTCTCCTGGCCTCCCTCGCCGGCTCTCTCAAGATTGGCCACTTCGATCAGCATTCAGGAGGAGCATTTGACGGGCAAGGAATCGCCGTCCGAATATCTGATGCGCCTCTTTAATCTCTCGGGAGAGAGAAAAAGGAGGTACGTATTGTGTGAGTCGCAGAGCACGAGGGAGCCGTTATTGGGGGATGAGGGGAACTGCAGCTTGGCGATGGGCTCCGCCGACTCCTTGGGGCAGATCAGAGGCGCTGTGGTACACCGGTTGGTTGTCTCATACGCTGCACGTGCATGAAAGTACGCATGGCTCGAGGTTTTTGCGTACTTCAATGACCTTTTCTCCATACACGGAAAGCTCCCTTTATCACTGAGTTTCTAGGGCTTATCGCACCAGAAAGTTTCAGGTCGTCTGAGCAGACAAGATCTCGCGATTTGCGGCACCGCTGTTAAGCTGCCACTTTTGCCTGGTCCATACGTGCGTGCTTGTGTTGGACGAGAATGCACTTGTTGAGGTGGAGGACTTGCCCCACGTCGCTGCGGAACCGTTTCAGGGTGTGCCAAGGCATGCCGAAAAGAAGCCTTGTTGTGCTACCATTTGGTCCATGGCCAAGTGCCACTGTTTAATGCTTGAGGTGAGTGGATTTGGAAACACACCTGAAAATTTTCCTCTCGACTTCTTCCATCATCCTTAACAGTAGGGGAGCTGCCTCATTTGTCGTCACCCACTTTTTCTTGTCCTCCGGGTCTTTTAGCAGCCCTGGAAGGAACCTCGGGGCCGCTGAGGAAGGTTCGTGGCACCCGTGACTAAGGCACACCAGAGTGAAGACGCCAGTCATGCAGATGCAGTGCAACGAGTACCAGTCGTTTCTTCCACTTCATCTTCTTCTTCTGCTTCTTTGTACCCACGACAAAAAGATCTTTCCTTCCTCTCGTCGGTTCTATCCGGCTGGTTGAGCCCGCGGAAATTGGCGACGCTTTCTAATGATGCGTTTGCACGACCAAAGACGCCCCCAGCGCCGGCCAAGTCCGCGGGGACAGCGACGTGGCCATCTTGTCTGCTTCCATAGGTTTCTTCCTGCCCCTGAGTGTGTCCGTGTGTCTGTGACACACGCTGCATTGATAGTGTAAGCGCGGCCAAAGTTTTTTCCAAGCAGCGCTGGCTGCCGCTGCTCTCCGGAGCTTCTTCATGCGTGTCCGCATTTTTCTTATGGTGATGGCGGTCGAGGGTCTGGGGGAGGGAGGAGAGGAGGACGAAGCCACCAGTGCTGTGAGGTCATGATTTTCCGCCAGAGAAAAAGCAAAACGAGCAGAAGTAAGAAGGATCGCGCCAGCTGCGGATGGACTTGCATAAAGTTGAGGAAGATCTATGAGGCGAGAGATAGGAAAGAGAGAGGGGGGATCTCAGTTTTCTCTGTGTGAGAAATCTGGTCGTAAATAAAAGTTGGATGTCTGAAGGTGTCACATGGAGAAATCGCTTGCTTAGCACTTCGTATCACATAGCACTTGTTGATGACGGACTCCGGACTTATGGCTGGCCGAGTAGGTCTGGTTCCAGCCCTGCTGGAGGTGCAGGCTACAGCCGCAGAAGTTGAGAGTGAGCCTGTGCTCAAAGTCGATTGGCTTAGGTGCTTCACTCGAGGTGAAGAAGAGACCTTTCTAATCGTCTCCTCACCAAAATATTTGGCATGCACCAACTTTTGCGGCGTTTTTCACGCTCCCTCTCCTTTGTCTTCTAATGAGTTAGAAGAGAAATTTGTGCCAGAAAGCCGACATCTCCTCTTGGCTACTTGGAGATTCTCTCTCAGTCTCTCTGCAGAGCACAACATTGATTTTGGGCACCATTGAACCGCTGCCAGTCGCATCTTTCCACTTAGCACCGGAGCCGTCCAATTATGAGATCATCGCCATTTTGCCGCACTCCTTCACCTTTCCTTTTAGACAGGCCTCGTGCTCGTCACGCACGTGACTCAGGCCTTCGTCACGACTGCGCCAGCGGGAGATTCCATTATTCTCGTCTTTTTCCTCCTTAACGCAATGACAATTTCGCCGTCGCTTCTGGAAATTACAATATTGCGCGCGCAAATTTTCTCTGTATGTGCCTTTCCTTCCACCTCCCCCTTGTTGCGGCGTCGAGAGAGCCTCTCTCTTTCTTTCTTTCCTTCTTTCTTTCACTCTTTCACTCTCTCTCTCTTGGCAGAAAAGCCGTCAGAGCTGCAGTGGCGCAAAAAGCCAACGCGAGGAAGCACACGAAGCTCTCAGAGGGGAGCGGGGGGAAGGAAGGGATGGGGAAGAAAAAGCTACTACGATAATATTGATGGCCGGAATCGCATCCCAGGTGCTGGAGGAAGGAAATTTCTCCGCCAGCAGCTCTTGAAGGCGGAGGAGCAGGGGGAGAAGCTCCGGACTCTCTCGGCCAAGTCCTTGTGTGTGTTTTCACGTGTTTGTGTGCGTTCCTGGAGAGGTAAGTGGAACTGGCTGTTACTAATCTGATGTTAACACTTGTGTGGTCGTCGAGAAAGCCGGAGCAAAGGTCGGGGTGGTCTTCTGTGACGACCAGCCACACATGCTCTCTTAGTACGAAGTCCTGAATAATGTATGTGCGAATGCTACGTGCGATTATAGGTCTACAAACAAATGATAGCTGAGTCCATTGTGTTGTGTACATATATAATATCAGGAATGGCATAAAAAAGGCAGGCCCTCAAGCGCGCGGGCAGTAATTTGTCACGTGATACAAGTGTCAATGCCGCCCTCGGCCAAGTGAACGTTGTTGTTGTTGTTGTTGTTGTTCTGGCCGCTGCTGTTCGCACCTTTTTGGTCCCGTCACCAATTGGTCGTTGGAACAGACAAGGAAAGTCAATGGGGAACAATTTTCCCCGGAATACATTTAGCAGCCGCCAGAGCTGGCGCCAAATTTCCCTCGTCTCCTCCGTCTGCCTGGAGAAGGAGGGGAGAAAATTCTCCTCCTCACTATACATTCATGCGACACTTATTGGTGGCTGACATGAAAGTTCTTATCTGCGCGAGAACAAAGAGGAGTTCCATTCCTCCTGGAGATGGATTCTGTCTGCCAGTGAAATGCGCCTTTAAGTGGGCTCTTCTCACTGCTTTGAAGGGCTCAATTTCTGGGCGAGGTCGCCTTCACCAAGTAGTCGACGAGTAAAAGTGATCCGTTACGGCAGCTCTAATTGTTTTGAGAAGTTCTAGCAGGACTGCGACAAATGAAAAAAAAGGAGAAATGTCAGCTCAAGCCTGCGAGATCTTAATCCACTCTTGTCGTAGTTTCAGTCTATTTGCTGCGTGTATAACAAGTCTTCCTTCTCCTCCGAGCTATTTGCCAAGCCGCTGTAGCGTACAAGTTGCACCCGTCTAATGATTATGACTGGACAGTTTAATGACAAAACTTTACTCAGCAGAGAAGCCTCGAGAGAGGCAGTTACAGTCGGCTTAGGTGGATTGATGATAGTTATTTTTACAGTATCAAGTTACACAGTACAGGGTGACCCGCGTGTCTGAGGACTTGTTCACGGACTCTCCGGTGGTTTCACTTGAGCACCGCCCACTTGGCCGTGGACAGCCAAAGTCGCAGACCTCGGGGTCATGAGACGACTCAAAGTTAGGATAGAGACATCCTGCTCTGACCGATTTTGACTGACTGACCCAAAGTGATTAGAGGAGGCACTCAAAAGTTACAGTCATTTCGCCTTGCGTGACTTGCAATGACTTTGTAACTTTGAGTCCTGGCTGGCGGCCTCTCTGGGGAGGGAGGGAGGTCCCAACACACAGTCTGCCTTTGAGGACGCCTCGGATGAAACTAGACAAAGAAAGCAATGATCTGTATTGCAGGAAAAGGGGACGTTCGAGGCTCTAAAGGACGTTATTGCGAATAAAGTGGCTTTGCACCTGTGCAGAATTCCCAACGCGTCAGACTTGACGAGTGGTCGCAGAAATGCGAGCACGTTTGGGTGTCTTGGCGCACACGGAGCACCCTGTTCTCAACGTGGGCACACGAGTTGGGCCAGCCCGGGTGTGCGCGACACAGCTCGGACTCCAGCAACGTCAAGAAAATTGCACATTGCAAAAAAAGTGGGGGGGGGGGGGAGGAGACAACTCGGTCATTTTTTGCTGA
>JAAUXU010061883.1_pt1 | contig 26291 bp, 36 predicted proteins | sample 7278151 | NCBI WGS metagenome assembly JAAUXU01 (sample SAMN14350113, study PRJNA611818) | marine sediment metagenome | isolation source: surface marine sediment (1.8m) | place: French Polynesia: Moorea | collected 2018-08
AAGGCAATTTACGGGAGGGAATTTCAAGTTTGACGCAAATGGCTTTTTCAGTTTTTGTCGTCTTCGCGAAGTCCAGGAGTCAGCAAGAAGTTAAGGCCATTAAGTTTTATCGCACACCTTCTTGCCATCTTAATGTGGAATAAAGAGTTGCTAAACTTGTGCGTAATAATTTAACGCTATATTAGCTTTCCGTATGGTAGCACTGATCTTTCTCGTGTTGACTGAGGTCGTTTCAACAGTCGGAGGTTGTCTGAGGGCGGACGGAGGACGTTAATATGAGGATGAGGACGGGACAAAAAGAGAATTCCACATTGGACATAAAACCCAGGGCAACGTTGATAAAGACAAAACCTGGAATTCCGGTACTTTGATAGTCACCTGTGTGAAATCGATATCCTGCGGACAAGATGGACTTGTTTTCCCGGGGAAGAAGGGGCTCCGGCTGCTGCTGAGAGTGTCCTTTGCCAGGTATGGTCACCAGCTGTGAATGAAGTGTGGTCGTGGTCAAGGTGAGGTCGACCTATGAGAACAGGGACTGTGCCAAAAATACTCACGCTTTGTTGATCGAGCTCGCTGTCCGAGACCACGCTCCTCATGGTGGTGAGGGTGGAGGAGGTGGCAGCGGCGGCGGCGACGGCCACAGTCTGGGTGCTGGCGGTACTGTCGGTGGCCACGAGCAGAGGCTTCTTTCTCTCGTCGCCGCCGATCCTGAAGGCCGGGTTCGTCATGAAGGATCCCGTTTCGCTCAACGTCAGACTGCCAGAGTCGCTGAGGTCACCCTCGTTGTTGGACTCGACGCTGCTCAGCCTGTTCCTCAACTGCGCCTTCTTCTGTGACAGCAGCGTCTTCATGGCGAGGCCGCCATCAGCCGCCACCGAGGCGGCCGCGGCGACCGCATCAGAGTCGCCACTGTGGATGCTGGCGCTGGGGCTACTGAGGTTGTCGTGCACCAACTTCCCACCCGAAAGGTTTCCAAGTTCCACTTGCGAGGAGTTCTTGACCAGACTGCCGATCCTCTCGGGCAGACTCTCCTGCCTTCTCGGCATGGACCACGCCTTGCGTTCATTTCCTGCTGGGTTCGTGCTGACGACGTCGCTGGTGCTGGCGCCAGTGACTGCGCCGCCGGCCTCCAACACGGAGGTACTGGCGGCGCTGACGGTGCTGACGGCGCTGGCGGCGCTGTCCTTGCGCCCACCGAGGAAGCTGAACGACGAGACCCACGAGTGTCGGGGCGAGTTGGTGAGGTTCTCGTGACTGCCGTACGTGGAAGAGGTCTGAGCAAATACGTACAGTTAACGTTAAGTACATACAAGAGTTAAGTACATCGTACGTCCTTCCTGGGTATTATATATACCAGGATAAGTCATTAGAGGCCACGTTCCCTTTCGCGTGAGGCTAAAAGCTCCTAGTAATTATTAGTTTCTCAGTCTTCATCTGAGATGTACGAATGAGGCTGACATGAGAGGTTAAATGAACGCCTCCAAATCTGCTGAGAGTCAGAAGAAGCTGAGGGGGGTTCAAGGATCACATTGGTAGCAAAAGACGTCTAGATCAAGAGTCGATCCCAAAGCTATCAGATGTTTGCATTTGAACGAGCTCAAGCATCAGTGACGACTCATGAAGGAGACGCTCGAGATAACTCTGACGAAAAGAGCAATCACGATGCTCCAGAGTAATTGCCGCTAATGAGGGGCAACTTGCAGACCTGTGAATTACTTAATGAGTCATAGTACTTTGAACTGACGTGAACAAAGGGTTGCTAAGCTCTGCCGTTGAGAGTCGAGAGTCTCTTAATAAGCAGCAGTGAGTTTAAGTCAGGTCAAATAATCATTGGTGATTTGGAATCATTGGGAGGTTTCCCGGTCTGGCGGAACAATTGCGAATTTGCATGTGAAGAATTAGTCAAAAAGACACTACTTTTGCATGCAAAATTCCCCTAACGACACAGACTTGAAGCAGTCGGACCCCAGGAAGTGCCGAAAAAGACTTGTTGACACCCTGCGGAGACAATTTTATGTTTTTGATCTTTCTTCTCAGTTTCGGCAAATTTTGATTCAAACTCAAAATCAGCAATTTCGAATTGACTTCAAAATCAAGTACCTTAGTAGGAACTTGGATGTAAATCATGACTTTCCATCGGTGATTTCAAACTTGTCCCATCGGACCAGAAAGAAGCGTTTCTCCATGAATATTTGATTAAAGACTTACGCTGGAGACCAGAGATCCCGATCGCTTCTGCGCGGCTTCAGCGGAAAAAACAGCCGCGGCGGCTGCGTCAGTTTCGGCCGCGCGCGGCTGCTGCGTCCAGTAATGCGTGTGCAAGACTTCCAAGGCCTTGAAGGCCGAGGCGACGCCACCGGTGCCGGCGGCAAACGACTGCTCGTTGCCATGGATAACGCAGAGGATGACCTTCAGCAGGCCCTTCCACACCTGGCGGTCCAGGCACTGTCAGGGGACAGACATGATGACATGCACGGAAAAAGCTCTAACGACACACTGTGCACGTATGTATTTACCACGTCCTCGACGTGATCGTCGGGGCCGATTCTCCTGTCGAGGTTCTTGTTCAGCCTGCCCATTGTAAGATTCCTGTAGGTCTCGTCTTCCAGCAGCTTCTTGAGTCTGTTGTGCTTGAGCCAGCTAATTCCCTCACCTGCGAAGACCTGGTCGACGATGTCTTTGACGAAGTTGTTGTTCTCCGCGCTGACGTTCTTGCTCAGCTGCTGTTGCTGCATCCTGAGGACCTCTTCGCGGCTCTGCTTGGAGCTCGGGTGGCGAATCAGGTTGGAGCGCTCAGCTAGACCTCGGCGGCCTGAACGGAACATAGTGTGTGTCAGATAAAATCACTCACCGTCATATACTAAAGCTCGTACTATAGCTTAACATACAGTGAGTCACTTAAAGTGTAAGAAGATCCTTTTTTTGAATGCCACAGCTCAGTGAGCTTTAAGTAAACAATGAAAGTGGGAATCACGCTTAAAGGTCACGGTCACAGCCAGAGCCTGTGCCGACCTTCTGAGGCTCGCCCTGGGGGACCCTCTTGGCCAGGAACAAGTTGTGCATCACGGTGGAGCAGGTGCGGCTGCTACCTCTGTGCTCCACAGCCCAAAAATGATTAAAACACGCGAGTTTTTTACTCTGCCAAAAAATTAGGTTGCATTTGCAGAGTTGTACTTAACAGCAAGAAACCACCTCAGTTGGTCCAACACCTCTTAGGTCACTCAAGGCTGTAAAGCATGTTAAAACCAACGGACGTCACCTCTGGGAAATGGCCCTCTTGCCCGGTACTGCAACGCCACCGACGCCGGCGAGGGTTCAACGTTCAGCGATGGCGATGGCGACAACGATCTTGATGTCGGAGGACCTGTGGAGGAGGGCAGAGCAATTTTCAGCCGACGTAGCCGACAAGAATCATCTGATCCCTCTTCCAGGTTAGCTAAAAAAACCATCTTCAGCCAACTGTTTAACCCCAAAAATCCCAAGTTGTAAGCGGTTTCCACATCTAATCACTCAGTGATTATGATTGCCCCAATTAGAGAGCCGTTCTATGACTACTTACTCCTCATCAGCTTCAGCTTCCTGTCTATCATCATCAAGGGCTCTGCCTTCTCTTCAAGGGCAGGACTTTGATCAAGATTTCCCTCAGCTGTGTCGGCATCAGCTGTTTTTACTTCCGCAACACTTTCTTCAAGGTTCTCCTCGGTCGTAGCATTAGCGTCATCATCTTTTCACGGACATTCAGATCGTTCACAGTCATATTTACTTGTACACAGTGTTTTCTGTCTAGGTGTTGTAGTACTGACCATAAATGAGCTCTCCCAACAGACTCGTTGTCTGCGCCGCCAACCCGCTGAGGTCCGACCCTATGGACGAGAGAAACTCCTGCGTCTGTGACATGGTCGAGGACGAAGATAACGTCGAGTTGGAGTGGATCATCGAGGATGGAGAAGGAACACTTGACAGAGAGAAAAAAGTCAAGCAGTGCCTGCAAGTTTAAAAGAAAAAACACCCTCTGACCTGTGATCTGATACGACGGAGCCGTTGGACCCGTTGGCTGCCGCGGCTGCCGGCGCCGCCGGCGAGTGGTTGGGCGAAAAGCAGGGTGAGGAGTTCAGTCGCTTTGCGGAACTTGGAGAGGATAGAGACCAGGTGGGCCTCGGTGAAGTTGAAGCAGAAGAGGAAGATGTGGGCAGATGGTTGTGGTTACTCATCTTTAAAAGAGGAGTAACATCTTTTGGGCGGGACTTAAGGCAAGCAAGTTACAAGAGCCAAATCACCTGAAGTTTGGGCAGATGTTTAGAAGGCCGAGAAAGTTGCTCTCTATGGATTGGATCATCTTCAGGCTGGTTTACTACTGAAGAAGGCACTGATGACTTCTCTAGGGGAGGCTTTTCCGATGAAGGTTCACTTGGAGGTTGTTGCGGTTGTTGCAGTTGCTGCGGCTGTTGAGGCTGTTGCTGCTGCTGCTGTGTTTGCGGTTGCGGTTGCGGCTGCGGTTGGGGTGTCGACTGCGGCTGCGGCTGCTCCGGTGGCTGCGGCTGCTGAGATTGTTGCGGCTGCTGAGGCTGCTGCGGTTGTTGCGACTGCGGCGGCTGCGGCTTGGGCTGAGGTCGTGGAGGCAACTTTGGAGGCAAAGATTTTCTCTCTGGCACTGGCGGCTTCGGCTGAGGGGACGGCGAAGGCGATAGAGACCTGAGAGCGACTGCGGCGGCCGCCGCCGTTGCTGCTGCCGACGATCGCCTTCGTGGCAACCTCGGCGGCGAGACCCCCAGGGCCAGCTGGTCAGTATAACTTAAGGGTGGCGGCGTGGCTGCTCCTGGTGTCGGCCGCGCACCCATCAGAGATCTTGGCGGCACCGGCGGCGGCTCCGATGGCGAGCGGCCGCTTGCGGAAGGTCTGGGTGAGGTGCGATTGATGATTGGCTGTCCAATGGCGATGGACTGAGGAGGAAAGCGCCAAGGGGACACCGGTTTGTGCGGTGGCGCTTCAGAAGTTACAGGGGTTGGTGACGCAGCCGACCCCGACGTCGACGTTGCTGGAACTGACGGCGTTGGTGTGCTTGACGAGGTGGAAGATGAGTGGCGACTGCTGGGAGACGTTTTGCTATCACTGCCGCCAACTCCAAGAAATTCGCGGCTAATTGAGCGGAAGAGATCGCGGCTTGAGCGTCTCATGTTGGTCGTGAACATCTTGGGCCGTTCGGGCGGCGGGGTCGAATCAGCGGCCGCCGTACCCTTCTCGTCCTGCTCGCCAGTCGCCGCAGCGGCCGCAGCCGCAGCGGCTTCTCCAGCCAGCGCACGCAGGAACTCCCTCTTCTTCATGGCCGCGGATCGACTCCAGTCTTCCACCACGTTCTTCCCGGCGTGTGTGAGGTCCCCAAGAGCATCTTTGCTGGCGGCGGCGGCCGCAGCGGCCGTGGATACGCTGCGGAGAGCCTTCCCGCTCGCTTCCTCCAGGTCAGCCGCCGCCTGTGAGAGCAAGAATTCAAGAAGACTCAGGTCTCAGATTCGGACCCTATCCTCACCTGTTTAGTCAGCTGTTCTATGTTAGCGAAGAGTTCCTGGGCGACGTCCTCGGTCGAGTTCTTACGCTCCTCCTCGCTGTTGTTGCTGGACGTGGAGCCGCTGCCGCTTACAGCAGGACAGGGGCTTCCAGGGCGTCGAGGCTGCAGCCACAAAAGAATCTGATAATCTTCGTATATATGGAAACTAGCTGAAGTCTTGGGACTTGTCACGTCCCCCCCCCCCTATTGGATGTCTTGGACCTTACGACCTTGGCATTGCAGCAGCCCCGCTAAAGAGATGCAAGTGCAGGCTTTGATGAGAAGCGACAAGTTTTAATAGATTTATAATAAGTTGAGGCATCGACGTCTCTGCCGAAGGCCTGTTTTCCCTCAATGAAAAGCATCGCTCTATACCTGAGATTAGTGAAGCACAATAGTGTGCACTTAATCACTGACTCTATCTACAAAGACAGGACAAAAAGACAGTCTTGAAGTCTGAGCTGCCTCAAAAGCTGCTTTTCGCCAAATGAACCGTGTTCAGAGCCAAAACCCTCAAATTTGGCTCTTTTCGAGCAGGAGAACTTTTGGATTTATATTGTGTCTTGTCCTTTTTTGCCTGGTTGTTCTGCTTAGTGTTTGGGAATTCAATCAATTGTCCATGTTGGTCACCGGACCTCTGGCAATATCGGCCTCTTGTCCTCGCTGACTGTCCAATCCTATATCGTGTCCCTGCCTTGGGCAGTTGAAATAGGCTGGTGCTGCCATATTTTCAGCACTTTGGATCGTACTAGAGAAGCCGCTTATAAGAGGGCCATTCGTTCAGGGCCAAAACCTTCCTATAAGCGGCCTGACCCTGTCCAGAAGAGTTAACAACATAAGAAACATAGCAGTATAATAGCATGTACTTAAAGCCTTAAGACGAGGCTCATAAAGTCATTATGCCTTGACAGGGAAAGACCATGAAATGATTTCTACCTGTTTTTGAAGCAGTTTTGGATGAAAATTGTTCTTATGAGCCACTCTGAGTGTTATTATCTGCGGCGAAATTCACCACATTTGATTCCGTGCCTAAGAGAGGTGTTCTTATATTCGGATTATTCTTATATATCCGGTGTTCTCATAAGCGGCTTCTACTGCACTGAACAAAGTTCTGAGTGATGCTGACCCACAGTGGAAAAACGTCCACACGAGTCAGACATTGAACCCAAAAGAGTCAAGACTGACTAAATTATTATTTTCTGACTCGAGTGCATCACTAGTGGCAATCATTGGCAATCACAGCTCGTGCTTGTGACTGGCCTGTGGTGAATAAAAAGAGGCTAAAGAAATATCAGTTGGGGAGGAAGTTCAGACCACCTGTGACGACTTGCATAAGTTGTGCAATGTAAGAGAAATTATACACTTTAAGCTATGATTAGGGACATTATGAGGCACTTTAATGTGTGAAACACGTTTTTGCCATGTCTATCCTCAAGTCCGGTCATGGGCACTTCTGTGCTGTGCACGAACATGTCCGAAGGCATCTACGTACGTGCGAACATGATGAAGGCGATCCTTGACTGTATCTCACAGACATCACTGACTCCAAGTGCAGCTTTCATTTTAACGTTTGTACCTAACTGGGGCCCAGCATAGTTAGTGTGGTCCACTTTCAAGATTCAGAAGTGTATTCATCAGCTAACAAACTTCTGCATGACATCTAAGAGTACATTTTCGCCTGTCTCAGGACATCTTCCTTTGGAAAGTTCCTTTGCTTTTAGGACAAAAAGCAGTGATGCAAAATTTGCCAGTAGGATTTTTTACAAAGACGAAAATGATTTCCACTGAATGACTCAGAGACAAAAGCGGTTGTGAACACTGAAGAAAATCGAGAAAAAATCTTCTATGGCTCCATTTTTTTTTAAAAAAAGTGGGCCCCATTGTATGCCTACTAGGCCTAGTGCTTGAGTGTAAGCCTGACATGGAAGTCGTCGACTCCACATGTCGATGTAGGATGAGAGCTTGGCGATCGAAGCCTCTGGCGGGAACATCCGTACAAAGTCCCAAGTAAACAGCTCTTCTTTGTATGACCAAATGTTAGGTTTGGGCGGCAACAATGGGCTCAAAAGTGGTGCACTCGCTTCTTTCGTCATAGATGGAGGAAAGAGAGATTTTGGTGAAAAACTTTGCAACAATAACGGAACCTGTTTACATGGCAGATCTTGCTTGCACCGTGATGAATGTGTACGCCGGAAGTGCTTTTGAGGCCACGACTGTACAGATTTGATATTGGTGCCTCATCGGGGCAGGGGGAGGGGCAGGGGGAGGGGGCGTGTGACGGACGGGAAAGGGGGAGTGGATGCTTTTGCCGTTGTGTAACTCACCTGCTTGCTGGTCCTCGTGCTGACCTCGGGGTCGGAGTTCACTGAGCCGGCGATCGAGAGGTCGGAAGAGCCGAAACTGGGCGAGCTGGACCGGAAGTTGTTTTTTCCGGCGGTCACTGCTGCCGTCCGAGCGGCCGCACCGGCGGAAGTCACTGCCCCAGGTGCGGCCCCATTCATGCCGCCGCTGTAGCGCATGGTCTTGGTCGTGGACATGGTGTTGTCGTCCTCGTCCGAGGGTGAGAAGACTTCGTCGGGACCCGTGGACTGGGGGACATGTTTCTCCTCGTTCGCAGTGTTGTCAACCTTGTCAACGTCGTCCAGATCCATCTGGCTACCAGGTAGCTACTCAAGAAAAGAGGGAGACAGAACAGAAAAGAAATCATTGTACCAACTTGCTTAAACACTTTGGTCTCGCATGACGTTGTCACCTGAAGTCTCTGGGGCGGCCTGAACACTGCAGATACGTCGAGACCGCTGGGCAGAATGTTGGCAGGCAGCGCAGACTCCGTCGCGGCCTCCGTGACCGCAGCTGCAGCCATCAAGCGTCTCTTTTCGTTCTCGTTCACCAGCTCAGTCATGAGCTCGGACAGAGAGGAGCAGGAGGAGGAGGTGGAGACGTCGCAGGCCTCGCTGTCGCTGCCGCTTTCGTCTGTGAAGAAAGAAGCAATATTTTGGGCAAAAGTATTCCTGTAACGAAGCGTCAGCTGCTACCCGTGGCCGTGTCCTCTTGGTTCTTGAGACTCTTGAGGACAGAGTTGAGGCTGCTGGAGTCATCCCAGATGGACCAGCTAAGGCAATCCAGCTCATGGGCAAACCTGAAGACGGAGGAGTGAGACAGTTAGTTAAGTCGTGCTTGCTTTGCCACTGCCATCTGCAGATGTCCTCTACCATTTAGGCTTGTCTCCTATGCTCTTCGGGTCATAGACCGCGGTCTGCACTCTCTGGAAGGCCAAGTTGTCGGGCATGAGCGACCACTCAGCGAAGCACTCCACGGCCTGACTGCAGGAGAACTGCTGCACGAACGAAGACTGCTTGGGGCGAGACCTGGGGAAAGGCAAGATTTGGAGTCTGGTTGACTAAGACAAGAATATTAGGCCTAGTCAAGAAGAAACAGGCTCAGTCTAATCAACACCAACGTGGGCAAGAAGAAGGCATGGAGGATCTTGATGACATCCACGATGAAAATGTCACTTTTTGCGCCAAAATTTGCTAGATCCGGTGAGTAACTTGAAACTGTCACACTGGTTCCAGTGTTGGCTTTTCAGAATTGTCACTAGTTATGCATGTCTCGCAGGGTTCGATTCATGGCCGAGATGAACTGAACCAAGAACGCTGAGCACAATCAGATCTAACAATCGATCGGATTTTCCGCTCAGTTCCGCTCTTGCAGTAGGTACAACAGAGACTTTGGTAGGTGGGACCCCCAAGAGACTCATCTGGACGGGGTAATTGGCAGGATGACCGACGGTAGACAAGACTTACTTGAGGAAGGAGTTCGTCTGGAAGGCCACGATGGGTCTGGGGTAGAGCCTGAGGGTCCTCGTATGCTCGCCAAGGTTCGCCAGCAAGTTGCTGGAGTTGAAGAAGCGGACCTGTGGTCCCCGTGCGTTAGTCTCACTGCTCTTCCAAGTACTAAGTATGATGACCTATGCTCACCATGGCAATCCTGGTCGCGATGTCAACAGAGTCGGTGTCGTTGCCGTAGATGAAGGGATTGAACCCGCAAATTGAGGGGGAAGAAAAAGTGTCGGAGGCGGCGGCCAACCGGTTCAAGGTCTCAGGGGTCGCCTCGTCCAAGTTCTTGATGGGCTGGATGGACATGCTAGCCAGGGCCTGGAAAAGTGGGGGTCGGATAATTTCAGATGGAGGAAGTTTGACCTCTTTGTACGAACCTGCTTGAGATGGTTCTTGAGCACCTTGAGTTCTGGCTCCGGCAGGTTGGGCACGTCCGATAAGTACTGTCCCTCTGGAGGGTCCACGGTCCTCGCGTCCAAGTCCACCATCCAGACGTCGTCCGGCAGGCAGCTGAAGCGCTTGCACTGCAAGAAGCTCGTGGGAAGACCGATGATAAATGGAGTTGGCGCCAATAGCAGCTGCTCAGATCCTCTCATGGATATGGGCAGTAGCGGGATGATGGGGAACATGTACTCCATCGGGTAGAGCAGCTTCGTCAGCGACAAGATAGAGAACGTGAGAGCGGAGTAATCGCGACTCTGAAGCACCATCTTTTTCTCTAGCAAGATCAGCGTCAGCACCTGTGCAGAACAGAATAACCAGGGCAGTCACATGTCATAAATACTCAAATAAAGACACTGAGGAAGATAAAGGTCACTTGAGCCGTGCTTACTGTAAGACAAGTATCCACTCCAAGAAGTTCCAGGGGAAGATGGAGCGGAAAATCACAGAGAGAAAACCTACGGTGGTGACGAAGATGAGCCACTGGTGCCAAAACAGACAGGTAGACAGAACCAACAAAATACCTTGTGTTGTCCGGTAGAGCAAATACCAGAGGGGGTCCTGGATGCTCTTGCTTGGACAGAGTAGACAATTCGACTCGGGTCCTTCCTGGAAGAGTACCGAGACTGATGGAGCATCCAAGTTGGAGACAACTTCCAGCTTACCTGGTACGGGCACCGGTGTTGAGAGGAGCCTGAGGATCCATGTCTCGATCTCCCGGACGTCGTGGAGCAGCAGCGGAGACGGCGGGGGACAGGACGGCGAAGAACCAACCAGGAGGGACCTGACGGACCGAGAAATCGGGGTCTGCTTTCCAGGACATTCACAGCATGAACGCGTATGTCACAATGACCAGCGTCATGTCCGCAGTTCTCCTTGGTTAGCTCAGAAAGTGCATGAGAGCCATATAACTTTGGGTCCACTGTGATTTAACTCGTATGGGATGATGCACCCAGGTTGTACTGTTTAAACTAGGTCGACTGAATGTGATTGATTCACTCTACTTCCAAAGATAAGTAGGTCAAAGATTAGGTCAGTATGTGCGAATAATCGCACATAGTGACCCAAGTATAAATCCGAATGTACTGCGTAACTGTAGAAACGCGATCAAAGCGGACTTGTAACTAAATCTGCCAGTTAGACCAGAGAAGCTTTGGTTGCAAACCCACGCACTGATCCTTCATGAACACCTTCTTCTACTCACCAAATTGTGTGCTTTACAACCTTGACGGCGGCAGCCGTTGCCGTCGTTGCGGCCGTCGCCGCGGTCGCCCCGTTGTTCGACTTCTGCGGTCTGTGCCTGGCCGGCGACGCGGCCGCCGCGGCCTCGGCGGTCTCGATGAGCCGCCTCAGCGTGGAGAGGCACGAACGGAAATTGGAGACAAAGGGATGGTGCGAGAGGAGGCACAGCGAAGTTAGCGAAAGGGCCCGGAAAGGCGGCTGAAAAGTTAGCAGGAGCGAACTTTATGTGTGGCTCGTTCATATGAGGCTTCTAATGAGGTGAAAGGATTTTCCCTGGTTTCTCTCCTGCAGCGTGCGAAAATCCACGCAAACAAAGGCCCATTTTGCCACACACACACACACATCAACCCCAGCTGGACATCTGGAAGCGGGAGAAGTACGACGTCCACGGCAGGGACGGCCACAGGGGAGGGTACGTGAGGGACACCAGTCAATCCAGGCGGAAGGGACAAGCATGACCATCTAATGGAACATGGGGGAAGAGAACAACAACTGCCACAGGCCAGCATGGTGTCCCCGTACACTACGGTCGAGTTCGGCACAGCACTGTGCAAAGTACGCGCACGTACGTGCCACGTACTCGTGTGTGCAGTATGTATGCACGTTGGCAGCTTTCCCTCCAACACAGCAGAGCCTGACAGATGAAAATGTGACTGGCTCTCTCCATACATATATAGTACAGTGTACAAGGCCACATAGAATTCATTAATGACCCACGTGACAGGTATGTAATTGGAGCTGTCATTTCCCTGAGCGTCATGAAGTCGCCCTTTCACACCACTCTCACCTTCTGCTTTTCCCTCCTCCTCTGCTGCTTCTTGTCCTCGTCGTCCTCGTCTTCAGTGTCGTCCAGCTTGGTGGCACCGTCGCCGTCGACGCCCCCGCCACTGCCACCGACGCTGCCGCCGCCGCTAACGGCGGTTGCGGCGTACCCGGCCGCCGCGGTCTTCTGCCTGTGGTGCTTGTGGGGATGGCGCCGGCCACTTCTCCCGCTGCTGGGCGGGAGCGAGATCGGAGCGACGGGGGCCCCGTCCGTGCCCGGGGGCGTCAGCGTGGACAGCGACGAAGGCGCGTGCCCGTCCGAGTCGCTGGCACCTTGTTGACCGATGCTGCTGCTCCGAAAGTCACTGGGAAGTAACAAATTAACCTTAAAGATCATTACCACGTATTTAAGGCATGCATAGAAGGAAGCCAAACTAATTTTGGGCTACGCTTTGAGGAAATTTAGGACATCAACTAATGCCCTTTGAAGTCCCTCAGGTCTCAACTAGCACGATATTGTTTCAAATTTGTCCTGGTTACAGCAGTGAGCCTTTTTGTCGTGCAGCAGGGAAAAGTCTTCGAGGCCTCCCAAGTGCTCTCGAGCGCCTTCAGGGTCTTGGGGCAGAGTGCCATGGTGGCGTCCAAGGGGATCTTGGCCACGAACCGCCATCACGGCGTCCAGGGGGGCCTTCGAACTCTTCCAGTACCAAAACAAGGTCCTTTCCCTCCTCCCCTCGAAAAGCTTGAGGCAAGATTAGGCGGATTTTCTGTACCTGTACATGCAATTTGCTGGAGGCGGAAAAATTGTCGTTCTAGTCCAAGTTCTACATGAGGGGGAGCGAATTGGCCCAAACTGTACTTGAGGAGCTTTCACCTTGCTTTGCACTTTGACATGTGCTTGTCAGAGATTATTTAAAGGCTCAACCTATGGTACAACTACGTACAGTACTTGTGATAAAAAAGTTGACGATGTCGATATCGATGAGATATCGCAGGAAATTAAGAAAAATATCACGAGTTTTGGCCACGACACGATCCGTCCATTAACTTTAATGATATTGCATACTGCTTAACATCGATTGAAGTTACTGTAATTTCGTCTCTGTTCTGATCTGCAGCGCTTCAAGTGTTCCACGACACTTTATCATAGATGGAACTAGCACTTACTTGCTACCCACTTGGCTGGGTAGGAACAATATGAAGCAATAGCGGACTCGACCCGCTCAACGCGTGCTCAACACGAAGCTGATCCCGCCCACCAAGCTGATCTCGCCCGTGAAGTTGATCTCGCACTTCACACTCACTCTGCACCCGGATCGGATCCATCTTGTTTTTACTTCTGAAGCTGACTGATCTGGACACTATTGTTCTCTTTTCCCTGGCTTAGTGATAGCAGCGGGCCATGAGTCTACGGGTCGAGTCGGGGTTCGGCCCGCTGGGTTCCCCGGCTCAATGTCCACCCCTTCTTCTGTCCCCTCGTCTTGCCGTACAGCTACTGATACTGATACTGCATGCGGTAAATGTAACGTTGGACCTCGATTTTGGCCTCAAAACGGCCTCGGACCTAAGGTGCAATGCGATCGCTAGCGAGGTTGTCACATGTAGTATCTGCTGACCAAGTTTAATGACAATCGGTGCAGCGGTTGGGGCGCCCATGGCCTGACAGGCAGACAGACACACACAGAGACTATATACGGACCCTCGCGTGGATGTAGATCTAAGACAAGTCTAACACGACAATGCTTGGCCAAGATCTTACCTGGAGAAGGCGGAATCAGAGCTTCGTTCGAGGGAGCCGCCGCCACCGCCGCCGCCACCGCCGCGGACCTCAACTGAGCGGAAGAAGTTCAGGCAGACCCCGTAGCGAGTGACGCCTGCCGCCCCAACAAAAAAAGCAACGTTTGTCACTGTTGCTCTCCATCTTTATTTACTTCAGTCCTCTACCTGAGTCCTTGTCTGTGAGCGTGAACACGAAGGAGGTCGCGTCCCTCAGCCCTGAGCTCTTCTTGTGACCCAGGGTGAGGCATCCTTCGGGCTGACAGAAGCTGACCATGTTCAAAGGGAGGGGGAAGTCCTTGTGGTCGGTGGGCGGGTACCTCCTGAGGAGCTCGGGCGTCCTTACGGCCGCGCCGTGCCTGAAGTCCTCGGCTGAGTTGGTGACTGCGCCCACGATGCACACGTAGTCGGCCAGGCGAGGGCAGAGATGCTCCGCCATGATTCATGTGGGCCTACGCACCGTGCATAGAAGTTCTACACGTTTGAAAGCACGTACTGTGTGAGTCAAACAAAAAAGTCACACGTCTTCCCCGTCACACTTTTGGTTCCCCCTACTGATGATGAAGACTTGCACGTCTGCTGCGGACAATCTCTATGACTCGCACTGCCTTACATGAGTGTGAGGATGTAACTTTTTCTACCAGACGCATCTCACTGTATTATTTGGCTAAAGTTGTAGAAATACCCTCCATCTCTTGTCATTGCATCATTGCTCTGGAGCAACTCACACAATAACAAAAGCAAACATCAAAGAGTCCTGATGAATTAGCTTTGCAGAAAGATGGGAATATTGAAATGGAAAGAAAAGGCTTGATTTCACAATGTCTTTTGAGCAGAAAACTGTTGAGTCCCCCCCCCCCTGCCAAAAAACCCCACCCCAGCAAGTTGGTCAGATACCTGAGTGATTTGATCCGAAGTTCCTCAAGTCACCATCTGCTTGAAGCACTTTTTCCACCTCGTGCTGCGTGCAAACTTGATGGTGCTTATGATGGTGGCCAAATATTCATCAAAAGCGAGGCTGTGCTTTATAGCAGCCACCTGTTATGACTGAGAGAGAGTGAGAGAGAAAGGAAGGCTGCAGCACACATACAGACTGTACTAGTACGTACAGACAGCAGTGCATGAGCTAGGCCTCTCTCTAGGGCTCTCGAAGTAAAGCAGCGTTGGCACATGGAGAAAGCAGCACCGTCTTCAAAGTCTTGTTCGGCGGACCCCTCACAGGGGCGCGCACAACATACATCGGCACCGGGAGCGACGCCAGCTGGATCCCCTGCGCGGGGGGTACACAGCGGCGAAGCGGGACGAAGAGGGACGCAAGTCCCACACCCTGCAACGGTCCACACTTCGTGCGTAGGGGCGCCAGGGGGGGAAAGAGGGAACTTGTTCCGCCGGGAACGACTGGATCTGCACGGAAAAGGACTCCGGATCGCCGAGTGGCAATCCTGGAGGAACCATAAACGTCAGAGAGAGCTCTTCAGTGGGTGGCCTTGGCCAACAGAGCTTTCTACTAGCACATTTGCAGCTGTTTTATCTCTACTTTTCCATGTGCGCCCACTTTACTCCTGCCCATGACGCCTGGCCTCATTCGCTGCTGACTTAATGGGCCATTTTTGGCAGGCAAGAGAGCCTTTTACGTTGCCTGAATGCTGTCAAAGTGATAGAGTATCTGTGTACATGCACGTAGTCCAGTACACAAGTCCAGCACCACAGTAGTGTGAGAGACAAAGGCTGAAGTTAGGGATGCCCAGGGGATGCCGAAAGGTCATCAGACACGATTGAAGAAAGTACACTTCGCTTCAGTACTTCATTTCTTTCTCTTTAACGACATCATGCTATCTCAGCCTCCTCCTTGGAGGGCTTGACCACCTGTTCTTGGAGCTTCTCGTCATAGATGAGAGGGTGCTTGATCGCGAAGATCGCGTGAGGGCTACCGTCCATTAGCTGAAGTTGGACCCTGTACCAAGAAATTAAAAAAATTAAACACACGCATACACATAGGGAAACTTGTGAGCCTTTAATGACAGACCTAGTTATGAAGCCTCCCTTCTCCCTTCGGGGTTTGGCCTCCATCAGGGTCTCGAGCAATACGTCCAAGTTGTCTTTCAACTTCTCGTCTTCCGTAGAGAGGTAGCCCAAGGAGGCTTCGCAGTAGCCATAGTCTGGTTGTTTGGCCACGTACACGCTGGGGACGACCTTCTTCACCTGGAAAGTCAAGTCCAGGTGCAACAACTTGGTGTCAGGTGCACCACTTAGGTACATACTATGAGCAGATCTGAAAGGGTGCGCTTACACACTCTGTCAAATGTCACGGCTACACATGTGTACGTATAACAAAAATCCGCCAGGGTAAACGGGGCCTGCAAGCATTAAAAATACTCAGGCTCACCTGAACCGTCATTCCAGATCGGAACGTCCTGATCATCTTCTGTATGTCCTGGCCCACTGTCCCATCCAGCTTCTTCGGCGTCTTGTCCCTCAACATACCTGCCACCGACCTCATGTGGACCAGGAGATCTTCGTGGCAAATGAAATGGTCCATCTCAATCTGCAGAATAAGAAAAGACATAGCAAAAGCACTCATATACGCGTCAACTGCTGCGTTCTACTCACAATGTCAACTCTGCCCTTGATAATTTCCGTGATGAGTTCTGTACCTCCGACGAGTGCGGCCCCGGCCTCCTTGGCTTTAGCCTCTTCCTCCTCGTTAGGGACAAAGGCGCAGACGTTCTTAAGGGCCACGTTGCGGCCAAAAGGATGGACCACTGGCACCATTTTCTGGAACTCGTCTAAGTACTTGTCCTTCTTGGTCGAGTTCATATCGATCTCGACCTTGGCGTACACGACGTCGTCCGGTCGATTGAGCATGGACGAGTGATAGTGTCTACGCAACTCGGTCAAGGCATCGCTGAGCTCGTAGCGGGGATAGCAGAACTTCCATATGAGGTAGACATTGTCCTTGCACATCTCCAGCTCGGACTCGTCGGGTCTGGAATGTACATAGAAGCTCGCTGATGAGATAACGTCATACTTAACCCTGACGGACCGTAGAAAGTACTGTGCGGTGTAACACAGTTTATGTATGCATAGTTCGTGTTACGTGTAATGTAAGATGTAGCGCTCAAAAAAGGTCACGCACTTAACATTTGCTCATAAATTTGGCTAGGACGCATTAAACTTCATGAAACTTGATATCGCGCAAACCAGTTGTCGTCTGGGACCAGCTTGGGCTCATCTATTGTACTCATGCAACATATACTCCTTCATCAGCTGCAAAAATAGCTCAAATATAAACCAAAATCATCAAATTTTTGAGCATTTTTTGAGCATTGTGTTATTCTTTCCTAATAGGAAAGAATAAAACATTGAAGGGCACCACTAGAAGTGTATGCCAATACACGGTGTCAAATCAGTTAAACCTTTGGGCACTGCTAGATCAGTGTCACCAACAGTAACCTTATACAATCAAAGGATCACTTCTATATGGACGTTTCATGAACTTTTGCGAAGTAGTTGGGGGTTTTCTTTTCAGATTTCATCTTTTTAATCACTTTCTTTGCAGTCGATGAAGGAGTACTTGTTGCATGTGTAGCGTACATGATTCCAGGCTGGTCCAAGATGACAGCAACAGGCTTGTGTAGTCATTGATCAGGAGCATGTCAAGTTTTAGGAGATTTGAAGCACACTGAACAAAGATACAAGCAAATTTTAGGCGTCCGACTTTCTTTGCGCACGGTCTATCAACCGCGTTTGACCGGCTCACGGATCGACGGCTTGACAATGCCCACCATGCTTCGAAGGGCACGCGAAGCGCGACAGGCCCAACAGGCTCGAAGGGACTGACAGGCTCGACGGCCTCAAGGTTGACGGAAACATGGGTAGCATTTCGAGCGTTACGAGACCATCAACGCGACCAAGGAAGGTACAAATGTCTTGATTTGGTCTCTTCTCCTCCAAGGCTACTGGAATGAAGCCTTCCACTGGGACTGTGTTTACATGGCGTCCTCCTGTTTAGTCAGGGTGTTGGACGCTAGAACGCCATGACCAAGATTATCGCCCTCTACGTGAGTACTACCCACAGCTACGTAGGTAGTAGCAGATGCAAACGTCATTTCATGCCCACCTAAACGGCAATGGCGGGTAGAACACTCCCTCGGCCTTGAGCCTTTGAAGTACCGACTGCGGCACCGGGAGCGGGTTCTTCTTCAGCCTCTCCTCCTTTTTCTTCTTGTTGGCAAGCGTGATCTTGCGCTTCCGCAACCGAGTTGCACGGCGGGCACGCGACAAGCCCGACGACGTGTGGAACGAGGCCGCTGCAGAGGACAAAAGACCGCCGCCCCTGGCAGGCAAAGCCATCGTGGCGGCGGCCACGGCCGCGGACGAGGCGGTCGCCGCCGAGGATATGGAGAGGCGCAGAAAACTCCCGGAAATGGAGAGCATCATCGCGCCCAAGGAAAAACACTGGCAAGGTGACGCTTGGCGAGCGAGCGAGGATCCGAAGTTGATGTTTATCTTCCCACTGTCCAATATTTTGATTTCTTTTCTGGCGCAACACTGACGCTGGAGTCACGAAACCTTTGACAATCCTAGCAGAAGCCGTTGCCGGCGTCCAAGTAGTCGGTGTCATAGGTTACGCAATGTATTTCCTTCTTCATTGCACGTTAATATTACGCTCTTAATATACATAGACTAAAGTGTTCGCATACGTGGCACATTTGTAATGTGTACGCTGTGCTCAAGAAGTAGGCAGTGGTTTAGCAGACCCATTTGTTGGTCCCCTACACGTTCGACTGCTTGGAGATGATCTTGACCACTCTGGTGTTGGCCCTGGGCTCGAAGAAGATGGGCGTTGAGTCGTCGTCGTCGTCATCGTCGTCGTAAGAGCTGCTATTCCCATGATGCTGACTTGACAGTGAAATTGACGCGAAAATGCTACTATTTTTAGAGGCCCCACGGAGGCCATTGGGCGACTTGCATTCAGGAGATTTTGAGCCTTGGCATCTGCTGGAGGGTTGTTCCCGTAGTGGGTGTTGTTCGTGAGTGGACGAATTGCTGCTGCTAGCGTTGGACGCGGCCGCAGGGTAGTGCTGGCGCACCACGAAGTCCGTAGAGAAGTCGTTGCTTAGATCCAACTCTGCTGTCATGTCAAGTCGCCGCCTGGTGGCCTCTGTGGCCGCAGTCGATTTGGGCGGCGTTATATCCTCCGGCACGATGGCGCTGTCGAGATTGCGCCGCCTGCGGCTGGTGGCGTTGGTTATGGGCGTGGACGTGGTCGCGGTGGCCGCCGCCGCCTTCTTTTTGTTGGCGGACACGCCACGCAGACTGATAGCGTTAGCAAAGGGGCGGCGCTGCTGAAACAAGTACACGCTCAGCCAGTCTTCCACACCCTCAACATACCTACTACAGTGCTAGAAATCTCTATCTAGATCTAGATCGCATGCAACGTTTAGATAGTGAGAAAGAACAAGACAACGAAAAATGAAATGGAGCGTATACGAAATTTAAGCGCAGTTTGACTCGTGTTTATTTTGACCGGTGTCCGCGTCGTACAGGTAAACGAATGCATTGGTTTTGCCGCCACCGACAGCTATGCCGTGGGTGGCGCCGCTTGGTTTCTCTTCAACTACGCCGGCGTCCACGACCTCGACGCCGGCGCTGCCTAAAATCCCCATTGAATAGGTCCTATTGATGCCGTCGTTGGTCGTCTTCCTTCTCAAGTCGACGAACGTCTTCGTGGTTCTAAGCCAAGTGCGCGGGATCTGCTGGGAGGGGACGGGGACGGGGACCCAAAAGGGATTGGATAAGGAGAAAGAGAAATCAGTACGATGACACCACAGAGGAGAACGAGGGATGCTTGAATGACTCAACAGTGGACGACATGAACTTTGAACGGCTGTTACAGCTCATCCAAAAGTAGTCCGATATATAAGGGACTGAGTGAAATATCACAAAATCTGAATCACATCCGCTGCACGACGCTTGCATGAGTCAAAGTATTCGATTACTGCATGAAATGTGATGACAGATGTCAATGTTGCATCTAGATAACAATTTAATCTATGTGTGCAGCTGGATGAGATCTGCAGTTACTGCTAATAATGGCTTTGATCGGAGCTTGTTTTGATTATTTTCTTTAGGTTGCATCAAACGCGTTTTACAGCCTCTTTGCCTCACTTTAGAGGCCAACTTTTGGCCCGTACTACTGATGTCTGAGTCGGGACCTCTCGTCCCAAGTCGACTCGTCTACTATACTTTGTACTTGCTGCAAAAAGTCCTCGGCAAAGTCGAGTCCTAAGAGGCTCACATTCACGTGCGCTATGCATAAATAGAAGCAAACGTCTTCCTTGGTAGCATTGAACTTAAGTTAGCCCAGTCTATGTTGTTTTCCTTTAGTGTTACAATCCCATAGTTTTGTTACTGCCCTCTTTGTGATGCTCACCGACCTCGAGTACTTCAGCGTGCAAGACGTCATGGACGTCGCCACAACTGCTTCGCCTCTATTAATGTTTGAGTTACTTCTGTGTTATGATCAGTACAATGAGAGTCGGAAAAAGTCGCCGGGAGGTGGAGGTCATCAGTCAGATAGGAACTTGGTCGGGGACAGGAGCCTCAGGTAGCAGAGGGTTGTAAGGAAGCACTTTTTGACCACACTGTGGGGTGGGTGGGGTCACTTTCCAGGGTCATTCCAAAAAAAAACCTGCATTCACGAGCACCTCCTGCATGTCGGAGGTACATATTGTTCACGCGTATATGCTCCAGTTAAAAAAAAATACCGAGTGATCCAAAAAGATTGACAGTTTTAGATTCAGACCAATCAACGATGGCTCAATGATGGATCAAAGTGACGTCACTAATTCTGCATGTTCAAGCTTTAAGATTTTTTCTTGTGCAGCTGTTGCTGTAGTCGCTAACACAACTAAGACCTTTGTCCATATTGGCCTTCCAGACTTGTGTTCCTGTTGGCCTTCCTGTCCGTGTTCATACGGGCATTCCTAGCTGGGTCCCAACTGGACTTTCTGGCCTGGTCCTGATCATGATTTGTACCATCGTTCATGGGTCTGACGCCAAAAATATATGAAGAGACTCGTAGATTACAATCTTTGTGGATCACCCACCGAAACCAAGGCATGCAGTACTCAATTGTAGAAGAATGAGTGATCATGATTAACGAGAAATTTAATGTATACATAACATCTAACATCTTGGATTATGCAAAAGAGCTGACAATATTAGCTGTCTCAGCAGATTCTTGAAAAACATTGAAGTCATAAGTGCCAAACAAAGAATTTACTCATGCAAATTGCAGGAGGAAAGACAGAAAGAAGGAAAGAATGGAAGAACATGACTCAAACTTGATTGCACAACTTGACGCGTTCGCCCATGCTAGAAATTACATTTTTCCACCACCACTGTGATTATGGCTCATCCTTAGTCTCGTTCCCGTCGTCCTCCATTAGTCTACTCGTTACCTCTGAGCCGCTTAACCTCCTGGCGGCCGCCGGCGGCGTGTTTTGCTTGGAGCCGCCGCCGTTGCCGCCCACCAGTGACTGCGACGACGGCTTCGGGCAGCACTTTGACTGCTTGCAGGGGTCGTCCGAGTCGGAGTCCCCCGGGCCCTTTGGGCACGACAGCATGCAGTCGTCGCTGAGCTGGTACTCGCTACCGGGGTGGTACTCAAGAAATTCTGAAAGAGTCAGGACGGCAGGCTGCCCTCATCACAAATGTCCAATGAGTCAAACAATGCCAAAACGTTACAGTCTGCGAAACGCTGAAAGTAGCACAAAGGTAGCGCTGCCACGCTATGTTGATGCCAAAGAGAGCAGTTTTCTTCAAGCTTTTAACAAAGAGACACGCAATAGCTCATCAAACGTCACGACGACAAGTTTTTATCACCTCCAGGATGCTTTTTTAGACGCGACTTCTCGATGTGTGGGACTTGCAAGGCTGGCTCTACCAACGCCTTCTTGACTGCACTCACCTGGTTGAATAGTTGTGGAGTGAATGCCCTCATTGTGAAAGAATTCCTTCACCTTCTCTGCAACCTGTTGACCAATCAAGGTACAAATGAGGTTCTTGCAGGTTTCATTTGTACCCTCGTGCTTAATTGCCAGGGCAATCAAGACGATGGCGAATGAGCTGTCGCAGTTGTTGCTGTTATCGCTCTCAGCATGTTCGAGTACAACATTGTGGATGGCGAAACAAACCTTTGCATGTGAAATCGTAGGACTGAGGTCAGATTTGAGTCGAGGACCTCTCGAGGTCGCAGATGCGGCGACCTCGAGGTCAAGACTGGCTGAAGGAGACAATGTTTCGCAGTAAATGAAAAAGCAAAAGTTCGTCTCAGTAGTCAAGCAAGCAGACAGATCTGTCCTTGAAGGCCAGCGAAGACCGCAACTAAGCATTTCTGTTTGGCTTTCGTCGTCTACAGCAGAGCAATAACAGAACATGCGCAGAGAACATTATGTAGTGTAGATGGAGTGGAGAGATCTGTGCAAGGCTTCTCACCCTCATGTACTCCTCGAGGTCGAAGCACCTGATGTGGGCCGAAGCAATGATGCGGTCGCCGGTGAGCTGCCACACGTGGAACTCGTGAACGGCGAGCACGCCGTCAATCTTCTCCAACAGCTTCCTCTTCAGAACGTCGATCTCGATGTGGGTGGGCACCGTCTGCAGCAGGATCAGCGCGGACTCGATCAGCAGGGGCCAGACGCTGTGCAGCATCAATACCACCAATGTCAGGCTTAGGGCTACAAGAGAAAATAGTCACTGTAATACTGACACTGACAATAATTTGGCATGAATTTGGCGCCCTTCCCCGAGGTTGGGTCACCCCTAACCTGGATCGACGTATTTCCTCCAGGTCCAGTCAGTCAGCCACATGATGAGGGCGGAGATGATGACGACGACGGAGCCCAGCGCGTCGGCCATAACGTGCAGGAAGACGCCGCGCATGTTCAGCTGCGCCCCACTGTGCTTGGAAGACTTCTTGGGGCCATCGATGGCGTGGGTCTTGGCGTCGCAGAAGTGGACGACGGGGCTGCCGGCAGCTGCGTGGTCGTCAACGCCCACCTCCAGATCAGGATTTTCGTCCTTGGCGTGAGGTTCCACTACCTCGGCCATCTCGGCCAAGTGGCTGTGCGTGCCTGGAGCAAAAGACAGCTCTACAGATCTGCACGCGAACCTGCATGCAGAATGGACTCACCTCCTGCTGCGCCAGCTTTCCCATGTGAGTGACCATGCTCGTGGAAGAGGCACAGCCCCAACAGGTTGACCACCAGCCCGAGGCCTCCGACGATGAGCACCAGCTGAGGGTTGTCGATATCCTCAGGTTCGTAGAAGCGTTTTAAGCTCTCCACGGTGATGGAGAAGCAAAGGGCGATCTGCAACATGCAACAATTAATGTTACAGATCGTTTGAGTGAGTACAAATAGAAAGTGCAACACAGTTTAGACTCGCAAAAATCGTGACACAAATAGTTTCCTTGGTGAAATTTGCACGACTTTGGCCAAAAAAAATGAAAAGAAAGTACAGGAAACTCACTAGAAAGACGGCGTTGACGAGAGCGCCCAACACTTCTGCTCTTGCCCAACCGTACGTGCTCTTGTCCCAGGACTTCGGCGCCATCCTGACTGACATGTACGCGATGATGAGGGCAGCGATGTCGGACAGCATGTGAAAGCTGTCGGCCACCAACGCCATGGAGTTGGTGACGTAGCCGACGATGATCTCCACCAGGAAGAAGCTGGAGGTGAGCCCGAACATGGACGCCAGCCGGCACCGCTTGCCCGAATAGCGTCCCATGTCTTTCAGTTCCTTCTGCGAGTATCTGGAATGGAGCGGGCAGACGTTGCTCGACTTCTACTCGTCAACTGATTTCACTAAGTTGCCAAGAGGCTCCTTCTGCAGCGACAGAAGAGTAGAAAAAGGCGCAGAAAATCAAGTTTGCTGAAAGCTGATTGATCAGATCGAATTTTGGTTCCTTGCCTGTCGTTGGAGGCCAGAGGATTCACGACGCAGCAAGTAACAAATGCTACTGACTGAGAAGTTGTGCTCTTGCGGCCCGAACAACTTCACTCATAAATTACGCCTGCGGGGGGAGGAAATGGACACAAACTTTGACCTCCACGCGCTCACGCCCTCGAAGGCCTTGACCAAATGTTTGTTTTTGAAGAAAAATCAAAAAAATGGAAGAAGGCAAAGCTCGGTAAACAAACTGTTGACACCGTTGTCCAGAAAAGGCTCTTTGGGGGGGAGGAAACAGTGGTTGGAGGTGGCCAGGAAACCAGATCGTTTCCTTCCGTTCTTCCGCGTCTAGGATTAAGCATATCTCTTGTAATCTGCTTCAACAACAATCCTGACAGTGCAGAGGTCATTGACAGGGACTTTGAGAGTCACATTGACCGCTTTTTCTCTCCTGACCGTTGGAAGCGCCTCTTCTCACCTCTGACCCATCCCCAAGGTCAAATGAAGGCTGCATCCCGCAAAAAAGTCACTACAGACGTATTTCACTCAGTAAGAAGCAGTATCGACTCCTTCACGGAAGACATTGTTTTGGCTTTTGGGTTGCAATTGGGCTTTAACGCCCTAGAAACAATCGCCGCGACTTCTTTGGAGGGAACATTTTTCAGTGCTTCCCTTATTTCGCAACTCGTACGCGACGAAACAGCAGAAGCAGGACTCAGTCAAGGAGGACTTACTCAGAGCCATCAACTAAGGCAACCCAAGTGCACCGCCAGCAACCATGCCAGCCCTCAGACCCATGGGCACCGCCACCAACCAGCCGTCCGCTCTCCCAGGAACAGTCCCTGCCTGGGAGTCCTACTGGGTTGCTGGAGAAATGTTTCCTCACCTCGGTCAGTTCTAAGCCGACCTAGTCAGCGCCGGGTACTTTCAGTCAGGCTGAATTGCACTGGGCAAACGAGTACTCCTGAGCGTCACAAGACATCAGTGCTATTACTCCCCAAGTATGAATCTGTGATCGCTCCTGCTGAGTCCTTCATGGCTGAAAAGTGCCAAGTGATTGAAATTCAAAACTGCACTCATTTTTTTCCTCCTCAACTTGTCCGAGGTGAAAAGCAAAACGTGTCTCTATCTTACCACAGAATGAGTGTAAGAGCACTAGGAAGTCGGGTTCCAGCTGTTGACGTCCCTCTCCGCCGGGTCCTCCTTCTGCCAGGACTTCCCCTGGCACATTTGAAGCAATTTCCACCCTCCTTTTCCAGGCGATTTTCTGAGGTCAAACAGCAGCTTTATCTTAACCGCCGCCGTCAGAGAGTGAAAGACAGGGGAGAAGCGGAAGAATTTCCTTCCTTTGCACTCCCCCCCCTCTCTCTTGCTCCTCGCCTCCTCTCACGCCTTGATCGTAGACTCCTGGGGCGCGGCGGCCTCCAAGGCATCCGAGGATGCAACGACAACAAACTGCGCTGACCTCAGCATTAGACAAACATGGCATTTCCCTTTTTCTAAAAAAAGAAAAACCCAGCACTGACGTGCAACAGTTGCGACACGGTGCAGTGACGCAAGTGCACTGCACGTTGTGGACGTCGCCGCCCTTGGACGTCTACGACTGCTTCTTCTTCATATACTTCGGTCGTCGTAGAACGCTGGCTTGGAAAAAGACTTTTGTTTCTGTACAATGACTCTTTGTACCGCGCACTGCGCAGTCACGTAAATCTCGAGTCAACGCGTGCAGGCCTTTTTGAACAGCCTTTTCTGTCAGTCAGTAAGTGAAGTACTGAAAACACCCCGTCAATGGTCATCATGTCATCAAAGCATGTCATCACTTAGCTCTACGTGTGACATCACTCACATGCCGCAGCGTCGTGAACAGCGACCTTAAGAAAAAAAAAGAGTGCGGTCCTGTATGATGTTTGGGGACGCAGATCTCTCTAAGATCTTTTTTCGGGCTTTCTCATAGTCCCAAATGCCAGTGTGGACGTCACAAGGAGGGAGGAGCGGGCGCAGAGAAAGAAAGTCAGGGTTGGATCCGCTTCAGGCTGTGCCTGGCATCACCTAGAAGTGGGCAGATGATTGTACCACCACGAGGGGAGGCACACATTTGGCATCGGTGACCATGAGGCCGAATATGTCCCTGATGATGCCGCTCGTCCTCCTCTTCTTGCCCGCCTCCACCAAGAACGACAAGTTTCACTCACCACCCGAGTTGAGCGAGGTAACTTCACGCAACCTATTTCAATATCATACCGATGTACAGTCCTTGGCGTAAAGATTAGCCGCGGGCATGACTACACCTACATATGCGCTACACTGGGACATTTGGAGGTGGAATTTTGATGTGAAACATGTAGATATGATACTCAGGCACAATGTTCAGAACAGGGGTTCATTGTCGGGGCTGCCCATTTTGGTGCTAGAGTGCTCAAAACGAGACCAACTGGAGAGGGAGGCATGCCAAAGAGGCTGAAAATTTGGCTTTTTCAGGGGGCAAAAGTTGATGAAATGGACTGAAAGTTTCACAGAACAATCCCAGTCCCTTGGCCCATCATTTCCACCGGGTTTCACTCTCCCCGGGTTCTCCGGCGCTATGCGCTACCATGCAAAACCCTATCGTCCCGGCCAAAGGTCGCTAGGTTCAGTGAGGGGTGAAAAGAGCGCGACAGGGTAACTACTCGACAAGTAAACAAAACGCATCGCCGACAGTCGACAATTCTCGGCCTCATCATCTCGAGTCC
>JAAUXU010154396.1_pt1 | contig 26287 bp, 18 predicted proteins | sample 7278151 | NCBI WGS metagenome assembly JAAUXU01 (sample SAMN14350113, study PRJNA611818) | marine sediment metagenome | isolation source: surface marine sediment (1.8m) | place: French Polynesia: Moorea | collected 2018-08
CAAATGTGGACCAAGTCTTTCTCCACATGCCTCCTGTTCATACGAAAGATTTGACCTCAATGGGATATACTGTTACTACTATGTTTTTAAGGCTTGCTATCCAAATGAGACACTTGCACACTGCCATTTTTCATTTCTGTTAAAATTCAAGCATATGATTGTTGAACTATGCTTTCATTGACATCATGTCTGAGTGCCTCTAGCACAATCTCAATCACACTGAAAATCACACATTGTAGCTCAATGGGTGTGCCCAGAAATCGCTGATTTATGTCCCTCGCTATCAAACTGAGACGCAGTGTATATACAACCACCAAATTACTTTACTGTTTTAACTGCGCTGTTTTCTCCACGCACAGTCACTTCATGAGAAGAGGTCGACTATGAGATCAACTTTTTCTTTGAGGGTGAGGCTTTTTCTCAAGGGCTTCGACATAGTCAAGAGAAAATTCAAAACATTTTTTGGAAATTTGTTTCGCTTTTGTTAGAGAGGCTTTATGAGGTCTGGTAAGAGCTGCCAGGGACCCACTGAAAAAGTCACTACATCAAGAGTTGCCATTCTTCGTAGGTTACTACATCAAGAATGACATATACATGACTTACTCAGAAATGTCTCCGGTCCCATATCGAGAGGCTTATTGTACGAAATCGACAGTCCAAGTACTAAGTACCGTAGTGCAATGCGTTATGTGGACGTTTGTTTCTCTCTGCCTCCAGAGGTTTTTTTAACTGTCTGACTCAGAGAGGGAAGGTGTTTGATGAGACCAAATATGGGTGGCTGCAGGGCAGGCAGGTGTGGATGTACGCTCAGTTCGTTACGAAGCTGCACCACTTGGACCAGTCCACGAAGGACCAACTTCTCAAGGCTGCTGTTGCAGGAAAGTTACCCATGCATACTGCACAGCCCGATTAGCGTGACCGGCACTTTTTCCTTCGACTCAGGTGGGGAATTCCTCATCAAGAATTTTAAGATTCCCGACGTGGGCAAGATCTATTTTAGCACGAACGTCTATGGAGAGCCGAGCAAGATCCAGAGAACTTTATTCGGCGAGGTCTACTACGTCATGGCCATGTCCGGCCTGGTCAATGCTACTGGGGACAAGAAGTTCTGGGTAATTTGTGTTGCTTGCTTCCCTTTACGCGCGAGTTTGTCAGGATCGTTCCAGATCGAGGCTGTGGACATGTTTCGTCGTATCCTGCACTGGGCTCGCGAAGACGATTCTGTCCTGGGAAGGCCCAAACTCTCTGGAGCAGCGTCCTCGGTGAACTTGGCCACCCCCGGACTGATCCTCAACTTGGTTAGGCCGGCACATACGCCCTTCTTGTGTTATGGTAGTTGAAACGACCTGCGCACGTGGCCTCCGGATATCTTGCAGGTGCACGAGCTGGAGGACCACAAGATGCCCATGGATGGTGTCGACTTGAGAGAGGTGCGTGAGTGGTCGGTGCAATGCATAAGGAGACACGTCCAGCGATCTGGAACTTGCGTGCTGGACAACGTGTCACCAGATGGAAGCGAGCTTTCTCCCGGTGGTGCCGCAGCCAGGCAGATGACGCCCGGACTCGCTATCCAGACAGGCTGGTTCCTCCTGCAGGAGGCATCTAGGACTGCTGATGTGGAACTCCGGGACTTTGCCCTTCTCCATTTCATCGAGCAGCCGCTGGAGTACGGATGGGACAAGATTTATGGAGGCCTTTACTACTACATTGACGTAGACGGTATATACAACAGACTGTGCTATAAATGGATAACTAGGCTGGAACAGTCCAGTACTTACAGTGCAGCAAATGTAGAAAGAAAAAGCAACTGATTTTAGTACTGGCGTATCTCCATACTCCAGGTCATCCCCCGCTGCACCTGGAGCATGACATGAAGTTGTGGTGGGTGCACAGCGAGGCCATGATCGCGCTGGTGATGGCGTACAAGAACACCAACCAACCAAAGTACTGGGATAAGTTCAAGGAGGTGGCAGACTACTCTTACCGACATGTACGTAACGTCGGTTGCTACGTCTCTAATACGTACAGCAGTGCGGCGGTAGAGGTCAGCATTGAAAAGTCAATAATGATCGTTTTCTGTTGTTCCTTCTACCTGCTCAGTTTGTGGACGACGAATGCGGGGAGTGGTTCGGGTACTTGAGTCGCGATGGACGAGTCTCTCTTGACTTCAAAGGCGGACCCTGGAAAGGCTGCTTTCACGTCCCGAGAGCACTTCTCTTCTGCGAAAACATGCTCACGGAGATTCTCAACACCCTCAAGGAGTAAACAAACAAGCGTTCAGGGAAGCATCAGAAAAGTAACTCATACCTAGTTCTGTCAGAGTGACCTGGAAATAAAATCTGATTGGTAACAGTGACACCCATGACGTCTATGACGTACGTTCGCCATGCTGATATATGTACGTACGCTTTTAGGTACCGTGCACGTAGTTACGAGGCCAGCTGGAAACGTACTCTTTCCTGAAACAAAATGTGAGTTTTGGGGCCTTGGACCAAGATATTAGGATTTCACTAAAGCATGTTATTCAAAAAGTCCTCTTTCAATGTGCACTATTGACTCAAAGTCTTTTAATACACCGAATGTACGACATGCTAAACTGTTTCTTTAGAAATCTAGATTTGTGAGAAGGAGAACGGTCGCTTGCTACGTTGTACAGAACTATTTTCACTCATTGTCCAGAAAAAGTTCCAAAAATTCACTGCTGATAAGTTTTGCCGCAAGTTTCAGTACTGTTTGGAATGCATAATTGACGTTGGGAGCAGTTAGAGTGGGCAAGTGCGCCATCTTAGGTAGAGGATTCTATTATACACTCTTTTTTTCCGTAGAGGAGTGGAACACTTCTGTAGCGTAATCCAGTCAAAAGTTACCATCGAAGAGTAAAATGTGCACCATACACACTGCACATAGTATTTTTAGAAACTTTGAGTTAAAAAGTGCACATTGTGAAAAATATTTTTTTCCAGAAATAAGCCTTGTAGCAACTGTAACAAAGCCTAAGGCCAATTTTCCACCCCAGCAAAACAAAATTGACATTTTCCAACTAGCTTAGCAGTTACGTATGCGTAGGGCATGACATTAAGCACCGTCCAGCAATTCACTTGCCGCATGTGAAGGTTTGTATCGCAACAGTGCCAAATACGTGCAATTACAGCCAAGAAAGAAATGTTATGCTCAACATATATTGATAGTCGATAATTGCTTAAGTGCCAGCTTATTATCTCCCCAAAAGCTGCGTATGACATGACTGGGGGCAGCGCACCAGCCTTTAAGACTTTCAACGACAACACCGGCACCCACGCACCCCTGACGCACGTACCCTGACCGTACCGTGGAGCAATGTATCGTGTGAGTAAACAAATGCTCTCTTAGTCCACCTCTCCCTCATCCCCTTCAATTTACTGTACTCCTCCCATGCCTGAAGTGATTCACCCTTCGTCACCCTCCCACCTCTTGGCCTTTTCCCGCACATTTATGATTCACACGAAATCGCAGCACGTCAGCCTTTGGCGTGGAGAGAATACGAGCTGTTGTTGATAAAACCTGAGCGTGCTTTCACCTTTGCCAGGTGCACGGCAATTGTTCAAAGTTTGCCTCGCATGTGCTTCCGTACAGTACGTGCAGTCTGTACCTTCCATTAATTTCCACACAGTCTCCTTCTCCCCCCCCCCCCCATTCCTTTTCACTCCTGCGACTATTTCTTGCCTTCCTTCCTCGACGATTTGAGCGCTCCCTCCTCTCTTGTTTCCTCCCCCTACAAGTGCGAGCTCTCCGTCATCAACTCAGTCGTCGGGAGAAAGCTTTCATGTGAACATTACTTACAGGGCACGTTATTAGAGCCCACCAGACGCCCCCTCTCGCAGCCTGGCACAAGTGATGCACGTCTGAAAGGTAGAGTTGATGTCTGCAATGCCCCAGACCACGTTGGATGCTAGCAGCAACGAACGAAAGCAACCTGTAGCAAAGCGTTGCCTTTCGGACATTCTGTGAGCGATACTGAGAACCAGGAAACAGGTAAGACATGAGGTTGCCAAGACTATACTATATGATGGCTACCACGTCCGATCATCCGCACAGCGCTGTTATTGCAGTGCCTGATAGAGAGGTCATTGCGCTTAAATTTTTGCTTGACTGTCACTGTCACTTTTTTACTACTTCTTTTTGCGTTTTCACATTTGATGCATGGATCATGTCTCGTTCACTATATACATATAGCAAGGGACGTAAATGATAGCATAACGACTGAGCGCCGACGCACAATCAGCCAATGGCAGCAAATAACATCAGTAATGATGTTACTTCATCCAGAGACATGATAAGTGCGCATGATGCTGTGTGGGTGAAAATAGTGCAAGATATCAAAGGCAGAAGCACTGACACACACAGGCGCACTTGTGGGAGCAAATACAACACTACGTCATGCGGTAGCGCGAAGTTAGAATCTGAATTTTCGTGTACGTACGCTGTACAGTGTACATATTCTCTTAGTGAACTGAGTGCGTGGGGAAAACATACGACTGCTCAAAAAATCTTACGCATGTGCGGTTTATTAAAAAAAGTCTAGCGAGTTTTGTGCGTACTGAGCACGACCAACAGTTATAGGGTATATGGGAAACATCGGTGCATGCATACTTTTCCCATATCCACTCGTGTGACAAAAGTCGTCCTCATACGAGTAGGTGACACCTGACGAATATGAGGAGTCACGTTTGGATGTTATGTCTCACAAAAATGCGTCCGACCCTCATGAAGACGCCCACAGACCTTTTACCTGTTCATGTTCATTCCACGACGAACCACATTACTAGAGTACTATGAATTGACTTATTATTAAAATGCACTAGACAGTACATTTGTTCAGTTGTTTGTGCTTTTAAAAGGGATAAGCCTTCCAGTACCCAACTGTTGATTGGATAACGTGGTAGAGGGTGCACTACCGTGCGTTAACATAGGTTATGATGTCAGTATCAGATATACAGTAATTGAATACATTTATTGTTGCCACAGGAAATTCAAACCTCACACAAATATTGCTAGGATTGTGGTGAAGCTATTTTTGGCAGACACTGAGACCTCATGCAATATACTGTATTTCATACTTACGAACGCGTAGAGAGTGGAGACGCAGAAGAAAGATGCCTTTAATTTAAGTGGTCTCTTCCCTCCCCCATGGCCCCCTCAGTGTGTAGTGTCCTTCCTAAGAAGACCAAATTGCCCCCGCTCTTACCCCACACATTCACCCCCGTTAAATCAGACAAATTGCACACGTATACCCTAAAGGCCCCGTAATGAACCAGACCCCCCATACGAACCCTGAAGCATGCGGTACTGTCAGACACACATCTGCTGCAATGATCAATGATTATACTTAGACGCTGCGCCCTGCGTTTATCCAGTGTTCTACAAAGCAAAGGAAATGACATCTTTCAGCTATTGTATTGACCGCCTGCCTCTCAGTTAAATTGTACCCACCGGATACACATGTGTGGACACAATGGTCCAAGCACACACGATCACTTACAATTGAGCGTCAGAAAAAGTTTTCCTTTCCTCTATGAACGGCCTTCTTTTTTGCTCTTCTCTGCTCATGACCCAACGCAAGGGAAAAGCTTTTATCTGTTAATTTCGTCATCAATCACTCTGTCCATATTCTGTATAACGATTGATCTATGAGAAATATTCTATTCTAAGATGAGGCCTAAATTCTTTATAGCTTTTGTCTAAAAAGTGATGCATCTTCATTTCAGTCAGTATGAGCTTGGCGTCTCCAGGAAGGCACCAAGGCAGCAGCGGCTCGGACTTGCCCAATGACTGTCAGCAGTCCTCGTCTTCTAGAACGTCTCACCGCCAGTTACCAAGCGGTCACCAACCACATTACCACGTACACCACCACCACCGTCATGAGCATGATGCGGCAGAACAGCGCAGAAAGAGAAATTACTCCAACTACATATCTCGTTCCACGGAGCAACAGGGCGCCGTAGGCGTAGCTGATCGGGTGGCTGCACCACGGCACAACTCCTACCCCAAGAGAAGTCAGACCGCGCGGCCGATTAACGCACCTGCGCCGGCGCCACAGAACAGACCTATCCAATCTTCTATGAGCCAAGCTACTACACATCACAGTCCTTCGAGAACGATGCCTATTCACAATCCCCGCTCCGAAGTTTGTTCAGCCACGGCGGCTGGAGCTCAGCGCGGTCGCAGACGCCAGCGACCCAAACCTCCCCCACTCAATATCGGAGCTATCCGCTGGGACTCAGTGCAGACATCAGAGACTGATTGTTCTGTCCCCAGTTCGTCAAGCAGCTCCAACTTTTCTCCTCCACCCTCGCCTTCACCTTCATCTTCTTCGTCCTCTCCACCGTCGTCCCCGTCTCTGCTTCCGCGAATGCAGTCTGTCCCCTCTCCACGCACTCCCACCAGGCCGAGCACCACCCAATTCAGCAGCGGAAGTTTCAAGGGTGGCGCTGCCGCGCCGCCGCCGCTCTCCCCAATCCCACACTCGCCGCAGCCGCCGTCCAGTCCGAGACTCGTTTCGCCGTCGGGTTGCGGAGGGAGTAGGTCTGCCGCTAGGTCTCCGTCGCCCGGAGGACAACAACAGCCTCTTGGGAACCTCGCGAGACTGGCCTCCAGGAGACGTTCTAATGCGGTTACCGGCTTCGGAGGCATGAAAAGGAGGACATCAAACTTCCTTGAGCTCCCGGGTAAGACGGCCAAAGCGGTCGTGCCTTCCAATACGTGCAGAGGTGCAGATTTTCAATATGGAAGTGAGTGTGCTTTTGCCTGAGCCATGACGCTTGGGTGCGTACGTACAGTTGACGTACGTACTTTGTAACATGATGCAATTTACTACAACTGCGCTTGTCCGATGCTGTCTGGGTCTCGCGCACGCTGACCCAACGGGTTCTCAGTGTCACTGAATGTCCTCAGGGTCGATAGTCCAGAGAAAAAAAATACCACGTGTGGTGCATCTCTTTGAGTCGAGCCAAAGTTTCAGGCTCAAAATCCATTACTGCAACATTGAATGTGATAAGACATTATCGATTTTTTGTGTGGGTTGTGTGCGTGTGTCGAAAAACGAACTAGCCTTTGCTTTCAAAGACAATGGACCGCACAATCAGTGATCCGATACCTCAGGGCCACTCGTATAGGCCTACATAAACAATCAAACACCGGACGAACGGTTTTCTCAGAGCCTCTCATACTACACTGGGGTCAATCCCTTCCCTGCTTAATGAATACTCACATGCTGAAGCTCCTCTTTCAGTTGCTGATTATGAGCGTTCCCGCCGCTACTGCAGCTTGCCCGAGCAAGGCTACAATCCCCGCCAATCCAATGAGATCTATCGGCTGAGGGCCTTTTCCATCTCCCCCAAGGGGGCGCTCATCAAGCACGGAGACCAGCTGGCCTCGAGGCGATCCCGATCCTCTGCTGGATCGACAGCCAACACCTCCAGACAGGCGTCAAGGTAACGAGTCCTCCACCAGCATCCTAACGTCGACCCTGCCATTCCACGAGCACAGGGGGCAGGTTTCAGAACCTTCTTTGTTCCCCCCCCCCCTCTCGGCAGGAATGAAGAGAAAGCGATTGTCGTGACTATTCGACTTTTGTGGCACTCCCCTTATTTCTTGTTCTCAGGTGTCCCATATTGTTTATGGGCGCAAATACAGCAAGTCGGCGTCAGCCCACTTGTGGGGGTGGTGGTGGTTCCGCTCCATCGATCAGGAGCCGCAAACTCACAAGAAAATACCGAGAATCCGAATCTGTCGGTTGTGCCGGGAGAACGAAGTAGCAACATCAGCCTCCTTCTGTTTTTTGTGCAGAGTCGAGTGCAGTGGTGAGGATTTAAGGGGCCTTTTTTCCGCGAAAGAAGCTCTCATTATGGCAGTCTACACGTCAGTTTGGGTAGCACATAGTAAGAGCAACAGGAAGTGTTACCTCCAGCCATAGTAGTCGAGGAAATGAAAAAACTAGAGTCGTTAGACCGTGAGAAGAAAAGAGTCTATTCTTTCTCTAGAGGCAAAAGGTTCCAGCCTCGAACACTGTGCTGCAGATTGTTGCACTGAGGGCGACTACAATAAACCACGTGCATACGTAGAGTTAAGCGTTCTCTGCTGCAATTGTCGTGAAAGATAACGGAAGGTACAGATATCCTGAAGCCTTTTTCTGGTGGCGGCGGTGCTGACAATCAGGCTGAAGTTCCTAGCGTGGCATGTACTCCACTGTGAACGATTCTCCGATATTCTATGTTCTCTATGAGTGGCCCTTTCTGCCAGAAAAAAAGACTCGTCGTTGCAGCGTCCATCGATTGTCTTTGAACTGTCTTTGGGGACACAGAGAAACAGGTGACTGCAGCTTAGCTTAGTATTTACATTAGCTATGTGTGTACACTGCACATCCGTCCACCACATACTACCAGCGACGACATTATGTAATATTTATGCCTCAGGGTGAATTTATGGCGAAAGTTTGGGAGCTTCTCTGCATAACGTACCAACTTTCGTGTATGAAGCAACAAAAAAGGGTGCAAATTGGAACCTATACACAACTCAAGGGAAATCGGGGGGCTAACGCTGTGCTGTCAGGAACTATTTGGGTCAGTGCCTCCGCCTCTGACCATAACATACTTTAACCATTAGCACCATATTCACTTCTGACTGTAGCATACGTTCAGTGCAGAACATACGTACATGCAGTCAAGTACATGCAGTCAAGGTAGGAGATATTTGCACGGTCTGGAGAGGCCAACAAACTGGTAAAATATTCACATTTGCTAAAGCCAACTGTGTTGGTTATGATTGCCTGGTGACAACGAGACTAGGACAATAGCTTTCCATGACAAAAGATCCGGGAAAGTTTTGCAGGTTACTGAGCTACTTTAACACAGCGTAAAACAGACAACACATACGGTAACAGTAAACAGAGTAAAACAACATAGTTGAGGGGGGGAGTGACGAATCCAAACAGCATAATATTTCATTCATTCGCATATGCAACTAGTGCACGGCGAAATGAAGGCCCCATTATCTCTGCAGAAAATGACTTTGCGCAGTTCATGCGTAAAATATAGTTTTCTAATACTAATTGCCTGAGATAAAGCATTATTTCTACTACTTAAATGCTAGATATGACGAAACGCAGACAGTACATAACTAGTAAGCATATCACTTAAAATGATGACTTGAGTAAAATATTTTTTCAGGCAGTGAGCTTCAGTAGTCAATGGCACGGCCTTTAGTCATAGCCTAGAATATTGGCCACACTTAGTTGAAATAGAGATAAATACCAAGAGTGCAAACTCCACATACAAACGATTCACCACTGAAGAGCCCACACTTTTGGCTATCTTTTGAGAGCAAAATTAAAATCTTGTACCTAGGGTCATAAAATAAAAAAATGTGTAGTATCCTCCAAAAATGGGGGAGCAGATGACATCAGATCTGACCTGGGAGGCCGTTAGGTCACTACTTCAGGTTGAAGATTTTGTGTTTGTGAAAAAACTTCAACTTCAATATGCAACCTCATTTGACCTCTAAGATCCAGTTTACTTCATCCAGTCCGCTATTTTGGGGGTGCTGAGCAAATTTGCTTTATGACATTTTTTGATTTGAGGCCTCCTTCTGCCCAAAAATGGCATATTGACCTTTCAGCTTCCATGTTTGATCTCAATTTTAAGCCTTTGGCCTCAATGTGTGACATCAAGTAACATTGGAGGTCAGAATAAAGCTTCCTAAAAGCCTTCCTGCATAAGAAGGCAGCTCCACACCAAATTTGGTCCAGATTAATCCTGTGGTTCGGCCACGCATGGGCAATAAAAATCTTTTGGAAACACAATTTTGAGCACTTTTCAGTTGATCACCTGGAGTCTACAGAATCTACATGTATATCCAACAACCCCCAGTGCCTGTCAGATGAAAAATGAAATTCCTGTGATACATAATGTGATGGTGAACTGACTTTTAGTCATATCTTCCATGGTTAAGAGGCAAAAACATGTTTCAAAATGTGCTAATACAAAGAACTAAAATCCTCAAAAGGCCCTGGGTACAAGTTTTTAATTTTGGTGTCATAAGATAGCCCAAAGTGTGGGTTCTTCAGTGGTGAATCGTTTGTTCATAGAGCATGCATGCACTTGGTACTTATCTTCGTTTCCACAAAGTGTGTTGGCAGCAGCCGTAAGCGATGTGCATATATGCATGCGAATTTTTATTGCAGCTAGAGATGATGGGGCGGATATTAATCGAGTTCAATTTCCCTTTTTCCCCTATTCGATGCCCGGCTATCTCCCTGTAGTACCCGAGTGGGGCAATTACAACTGCCATAAGAGGTAGTCGATATTGTCCCCAACGGCTTGTTCTACCTTTGCATATGTTTGTGTTATAAAGAGGCGACATAAGATTCCTGGCTTGTATGTTTGAACCATTGGTACAGAACAATAATGAAGGAGTAGAAAAAGCCTAAAAATTACTTTTAACGAGCTTTTCATTGCAACAACCCTTGAAAAATTCACCTTAAGTCGCTAAGCAACATGGCATTAAGATGTAATGAACAATTCACTGCAAGAGAGAAAGCAAATTAGAATTAACCTGGATGGAATGTCGGGTCTACTCCGCTCTTTAGAGCTCCAAGCCAGAAGAAGACCCACTACAAATGAAGCTTCTTGGACGACTTTTCATGGACAACCACGCTTTCTCTTTTTAATTTGGTGTTTTATTTACGAAATGAGCTCCCGCTTATTTACTCCTGCATATTGAAAAATCTAGTTTTCGTCTTCCACGTGCAAACGACTAGAAAAAGAACTTTCAGCAGATCTTTTGATCTCTTGCGAATATTTTCAAAAAAAGAACAGATTTTTCTGAGAACCAAGAGATATTATTAATCTGTGGCCCTTTGTAACTGGCAGCGACCTTTGGTCCAAACAACAGCTCTTGTCATGAACACCCATACCACTGCGTGGAGCAATAACACTTCTAAAATCGCCACTGACCAAAAATGTATATAGCCGTGGACAACACATTAATGATCAGTCTAGGCAAAACTGAGGACATAAATTTTGCGTGCACCAGAAGAAAATTGTGCAAAATTCCTTGTCAGACTGTACAGCATGTTTACCTTCAGATTGGTCCATTTACCGATCATACGGTATGCAGTCGTAGATTCTATTCTTGCGATGAAAATCAGGAATAGGACGATTGTTTCTGTTTTCTCCCTAACCCTTGAATATGCATAAATCCTTTTTCAAGCGGCGCCAAAATGCGCTTTTGCACTCTAATGACGTCTCGGTAATCGGGTTTCCCCTTACTTGAACTGACTACTCGAGCTTTTACAGATTACAGTGCTCGACTATCCCTAATTCCTGTCAACAATGTGGCAGTCCTGACATAGACAGAAGTACACAGCACAATATTAAGCCACAATATTGTTATTATTGGTCCTATGCGGCCGCATTTCAATTAAGTTTGTGTGGCTGTGACATAGCAGAGTTTATTAGCATGTTAAGCGGGCACATTCCACGATGCCTGCCTGCTCATATTAAGTGCAAACGACGAGAATACGTCTACAAAACCCCATACTCGTCTGAAGGACTTATGTGGTACACGGTAGGACATGGTAGAACAGCTCAGTACCCAGCTGGTAGCTGAGGCGAAAGTGAACGAGTACTATTGAGTGGGATATATGACTGAATATGTGCTACAATAGATGTGCTGTCCAACTGTGAGGTACGAAGTACATTTTCAGGAGCGCCAGTCCTTTGGCCAGTCACTCTGGCAGCCGCGACGTCTCACCCTATCCCCGCTCTCCTCTGAGCGCGCGTGCGTCCCCTCGGTCTCCCTGGTCCACGTGCGGGTCGAGTTTGGCCGAAGAAGACGAAGAGGCTGCGACAGCTGCTAACATCAAGCCCAGAGATGACGAACCCGAAGATGAGACAGTCAAATACAGGGTGTGCCTGCTGGGTCACAACGGCACTGGCAAGACAGCGCTCGTCACGCAGTTCCTCACCTCCGAATACATGAACACCTACGACGCTTCTCTAGGTAATTCTCGTGCTCTTATGCAGTGCGGTCCATGATCAATTTCCGCTTTTTCGCAACGAAAAAAGCAGTGAAGGGAAGATAGGCAGAGAGAGCTCATATTCCACATGCTGAAACACACACAAAAAACAAAGAACAGCATGCAACAATCATTTTTGCAACGTACTTCATTAGCGAGGCAATTAAAGAGACTGCTCTGAAAAATGCTGTGCGGGTGAGGAAGATAGGGAAAAAGGATACAGAAGAACAAAATAACGCTCTGGTTTTGCTCCAACATGAAGACGGTGATGACGATTGCGATGAGGGGAGATGGGGACAAGGATGACAAGGGAAGTGCGAGAATTACGAGAGCACCATGAGCACGAGAAGGCCGAGGCCGCGTAAACAAACCACCACTTGAGAAAAGCTGGGTTGGGCACTTTGTCACCTCCTTCAGAGCTCGGGAGAGGATATCTTGTAAACCTTCTTTCATAAAAGTGGTAGCAAATTGTCTGCCCTGTGAAACATTTCCACAGTTGTCTCTTCTTATAAATTTCATGATCCCCTGAGGCGGATGTAACTTTTGTCCTTTCTTTGATGTAACCTGCGATGTTTTAAATTTTGATAAACGTCAACACTTCCGATTCAAACATCAATGTCTCTTTGCTAACACCATAACAAAATTTAGCTGAAAATCTCTACAGAAAGAGGCTGCAAATGAACAGTGTTTCTTTACACCTACAAGGACGCTGTAGTTTTTCACCTGTGCCCAAACAATTTCTTGCTGTATTTAATTGCTTTTGCTTCAAAGTGTGCACTGTGGATCTAAATGACTCGATGGAGGTAGTCAATGAATTCATCCTCTGCCTTACATTAGATCCTTGCCCTCTTACCCTTTCTCCATGGGGATGATGTACGCCACCCTTGGACACCCGAGACAGGAAACACTAATTCAACTAATGGTTCCAATTCTGACTCTCCAGTCTTCTCTACGACAAGAAATTCACGGACAAAGTGATGGTGGAACTTTCGAAGCACACTGTACACCAACTTGGATCACCTGGCTTGAAGCTTGACATTAAGACCCAGACGGCTAATAAAAGAGCCTTCACGTTGAAAGCTCGACTAAACGTTATGATGACACACTCAAGACTCGGATCATCGTGACATGTCTTAGCCAATCCGTCCACCCATCGACTTTTTTACTTAATAAAGTTCTATTTTTCGCTGAGCCTTAAGACATGTTGAGTTTTTAAAGGAACAAGCAGAAACAAAGTACTAGTGATGGGATAATGGCACGAGAAATATCGACCTTACGATTTTTGATCTCAAAGCTTGGCTGGACTGAACACCTGGTCAATCCTCAGAATTTTCAAAATTCAATTGAGCACCCTGGTGCATTTTGAGTGCCCTTCAAGGTAAGCCAAGCTTCTTTTTGTTCGCAAAAGCTTTGGATGACTTGGACTTAAGACTTATCACTAAAGCAAACGACAACATTTCACCTACCCGGAGAGCACTCACGCGAGTACATTGCCATCCCCTTCATCTTATATCAGAGTGCAGCTTTGACTGGCATCGCCTTCGGGCACGAAGCCATCTCATATCATAGACGTATACAGTAACTCAAAAACGAGTGCTCATATAGATCCTACGTAATTTGAAAGTTTCTCACATTATTGAAGAGATGCTTTTGGCTTAGTCAGACGTCGTAATCGATCGCCTGCCCACAATGGCAACACATCACATACAAGCCCCCACTTTTTGTCAGAGAATATGAAAAGATGCGATATCACGTGACGTGAGTGTACCGGGGAATAAGATTATGTAATATAAAAGGAGCTATGACGTGATGACTCAGGTCGACAGAAGGAGAGGTGCAAGGGAATAAGGCCTAATACCACATAAAAAGAGGCATAATGTGATGATGGAGGTCAGCAGAAGGAAAGGTACAAGAGGAGGCGGTCAGGAACATGAGAAAAGCAAGACGAGTGACGGGAGAGCGTGTAGCAGGAGGCTAAGAGCAGTGTTAAAAAGAAAAATGGAAGGGACAAACCAGGTGTACGTACATACCGTACGTGCGAAGCATCGGACCATTTTGGACCCCTTCTGGTAGGGATATAGAACATAGATTTAGCTTCATCGGCAGGTCACAGCAGCCTTTGCCAAGCCCTCCCCACCTCCAAAAATGTCGGACAGCATTTACAGGGCATTTATCGGCAAAAAAGTCCTAGTATCTAGATTTCTTTCACAGTTTTTGTCAGGCCTGTATTGAAATTTCGCAAGCTCAGTGAGATTTTTTTTCAAAGGATAGCCCACAAAGTCGCCCGGGCACAAATATTAAAGCATTTCTGCGGCTTCTCAGAGTTTAAGAAACCTTTGCAGATGAGGAGTTCGGCGAGCGCTCAGTGTCGGTCGTCCTCGACGGCGAAGAATCAGAACTCGTCTTCATTGACCACACAAATGGAGAAATGTCGGTGAGTAGAAAAAAAGGGGGCGCGCAAGACCGCAGATTATAGATTGAAGCACTTCAAAGAAGCGGTCTGAACCACCGCGTGCGCGTCCAGCTTGGGGTCGGCAGAGCTGTTTGCTCACCTGTGGCCTTTCTCACATACGACCCACTTTAACCACAGCAGCACTTTCTTACGCTCTACACTGCCACACACGCACGTACGTGCAGTACATAAGTACGTCGTCGCTCTGCAGGGAGGAACATGTAAATAACAACAGCAACTAGACTGCGACGCATCATGTACACTCTACTTTTTTTTTCTCTTTAGAGGACCCCTCTGAGCACGCTCTCTTTTTTGAAAGCCTCCAGCTGAGGAGGATGAAGCCTCAAAGTGTGTCCTACTTCCGTGCTTTGTTATGTGGAATCAATACAGAGTACGCACACTACTTGTTAGAGCAGCCACCAAAAAACAACAATAACAATAACAACGCCACGACCTTGCCTCTCACCACCCTGCCTGATATTTCTCGGACGAAGAGGCAAGAATCACACCTCCACTGAGCTTTGCTATATCGTAGGTAATTCCCGGGAGAGGCAGAGAGAGCAGGGGAGGAGGTGCTACAAGGAAACACGACACTTGCAGGAAGAAAAGGAGGGCAGAGAAAGGTCTTCTTTCTTCAGCCTATTTGCCTACGATGTACGGTACACGGAGCCCACACATGCTCTGTCGGGCGCGTTCGGGTGCTCACTCACTAGTAGGATAGCATGGACACATGGAAGTAAATATGTGATCGCCGGCAGTAGGTGCAACGCATGCAGTATGAGGGTTGAAAATTGGGACACCCTGTACTTCATTGATGGCTCGGAACTTCTCACGATCATGTTTCCCACACAGGTCGAGAACACGCTTTCCACGTACGATCCGCACTGCGTGGTGGTGATTTACTCGGTAGTGGATCGCGCCACCTTTCATCTGGCCGAGGAGACCCTCAGCTACCTCTGGCAGATCGGGTACTGCGCCAGCGGCAAAAACGCCATCATCGTCGTCGCAAACAAAGTCGATCTGGAGAGAGCCAGGGTCATTTCGCAGGAGGGTAAGTGTAACTGACGGGCAATCAAATAGGTGTGCCTATGCGTGACAAAGGAGATGGCGGGGGAGAGAAGATGCGCGTACGTGACCAGGCAGACGACTGTAACTCGATTTAGACCTCGGTTCGGTGCGTGGATCCAAGTGACGAATGATCTTCTGTTCATCTACCTCACAAGTACTTCACCCCATTATAGTGACTTAGATGAGAGAGAGAGCGGGAGAAAGATTGTCCAACTACTCTTATCTGCGTGTACTTTATCTTTCCGCGTGTGTAGCACGCGCAGCAAGAAGGTCTGTCATGTCACACGGGGGCCGACCCCCAGACCACCCTGATTTTAGGGGTGGTTGGACCCTCTCACTTAGTTGAACAAGGCACTTACTTTGCTCACATAAGAGCCGTAAGGGTGCTGTCACACTATCACATAATTGCATCTTCTCTAGGCTGATCCAGAAACACCTGTACAATTTTTTTGGCTAAAGTCTTGGAGTCGATCCATGAGGACATTATTTGTAGAGCATGATTATAACAACTGAGGAAAGGAAAAAAGTTGTGCCTTGAGAACAATGTTAATCCTTTCGACGGCGAATTGGGCAAATTGAACTGGGATAAGCTCACATTACATTTCCCTCCTCCGTATAAATGACCCCAAGTAAAGGATAATACGTTCGCAGACAGCTGAGACGCAACCAAAACTGTTCTCTAGGAATGTCTGGAAGCCCTCATATGTGCCATACACGTGTCACGTGGTGCGTGGTGGTTGTGTGTGCACCCTGACGAAGTGATGATTCGCATAAACTTGTACACTGTCTTATTAAGTCCATTTTTTTCCCGCAGAAGGCAAAAAACTTGCCAAGTCTTTTGAGGCGAAGTTTATTGAAACGTCTGCAGGGATCCAGCACAACGTGGACGAGTTGTTGGTCGGCATCCTGAAGCAGATCAGACTCCACCACGAGAAGCAGCAGAAGCGGCCTCATAGGCCATCGTCGCACACCAGCAACCGGCCTCTCTCCAGCCCTTTGCACACGTTGCAGGTGGCCAGGGACATCCTGGCCAAGGTGTGCATTCGGCAAGTGTCCATCTCGAGTGCATCTAAGAGTTGTGAGAATCTGCACGTTCTTTAACACCCTCCCCTAACGTATCCGTAGTGTATCACACAAAAAGTCTCTCTGTCTTATATAAGAGTTCGAGTACTGTGCAAATGCTATATGTGGACAATTTACATTCTCCCCAAATCCCCATCCGTAAACACTACACACATAAACACCGTGTGTAGCGAGGAAGAAAATCCACGTGTGAAAATCATTTGCTTCTACAGTGTTTACCTTACCCACGGTTGTGCGTAAAAGTTCTTTGAATATACTATGACATTATACTGTACGTCACTGCGTGGCGTTTACTTGAGCTAACGGAGTTCACGTCAAGGCGCGATACATTTTCAACCACTGTGTGGTAAGTAGGGATGGGACGGTTTCGGTTGGGTTTCGGTTTTGTTTCATTTTTTTGTTTTGTCGGTTGGGTTTCGGTTTTTCTTTTAAAAAGCCGAAAATGACATTCACTGGATTCACATTCACCTTTTTTTTGAAATAGGCACTCTGAATTTTGATTCACGTGAATGAGGCGAGGCAGTTTAGAAAAAAAAATTCGATACCCATCTCTAGTGGAAAGCGACAAGCTAGAGTTAGTTCGACCTGGAATTGCCTGCCAGACCAATGAGCGATTCTTCGAATGCTTGGCCAACATGATTGTCGTACCCGAATCAACACAAGAGATACTTGGAGCCTGACCTCGACAGCTCGAAGGCTCGAAGCCATTTCCAGCCAAACCGACCCGAGCTCGTAGTTCAGCAGCCCGACCCGATTCCGGCTCGAATTAAAACTAGCCCTGCGCACCGCTAATTAACACGCGGATTCCCCCTTGACTCCAAACAAAACGCCTCCTGAACTGACCTGACTCGCAGTGAACCAGGTGCGAACCGAACGCCAGCGGGAAAGACAAAGTACTTTCGGATCGACCTCCATCAATGATCGACTCTATGGGGTAACTACAGTAAATAAATTATGAAGCAAACAAAACTCCGGGGCCGCAGCTACTCAGCAGCCCTTTGTATGGAGTGTAAACCATAGCAGTGATGAGGCTTGTATATCACTGAACCAGAGACATGAATGAGTACATCTGTTAGGCTACGTCGAAAATTGGGATTCCACAGGGATTTGTCAAAAGTTGTTACTAGATGTCATATGAAGACTTTGCAGTTAATTGAAAAAAAAGGGGGGGGGGGGTTGCTCCCCATAGCACATGAGGATTTGCAATCATAGTACGATCCAAAAATTGACCCCTTTCTAGCCTAATATAGATACTTGTCTCTGGGTCAGGTCGGATACCCCAGAGGAAGGTTTGCCAAGTAGCTGTGACTTCCGGAGCGAGTAACTCATGAGTGACCACGCTGGAGCGCAGCGGCAGAGCCGGCAGTAATTAGACTAAGAATAGCCTGACTGATCGTAAAGTAACTAGGCTGAGGCAGCTGTTGCGTGGTCACGGAGAAGTTACTCAAGCCCGTGAATGGACTGGGGTGCGTCTGCTCACGGGCGAAGAGCGTGCGATGTTACGCAATAAGGGTGATCTAAGATACGGGATGAAATAAGATTCTAGAGATTTGTAGGAAAGTTTGCCACTGGGGAGAAAGGTTGGCCCCTGAGGCTCATCAATCACAGAGCAATGATCTGATACGATGCAATCTCCTTCTACATATCTTATCATTCCCAACAGATCTCAATTTTCTCCAGAACAAAAACGTGATTTCACGTACCCAGGTGACTTCAAAAAGCTTTGCCAAGACGCCCGAAATTGAGCTAAAATGCCTATGTACCACTTCCGCATGGGAGAAACAGTTGTGACATCACAGGTGGGGAGTATCGACCATGCTTCATTGGTACACTTCTCTTTAGTACACGACTCGTAGTACGCGTGTGAGGGATTAATCTCCCTTCATGTACGTGGTACACACAATCCTTGTAGGTAAACTGAGGGATTACATGTACCTCGTAGTGCGTCCTTATGTAGGCATTTATGCGCACGCATGAGCTGAAATGCACAGCTTCTACTTTGCATACTGTTTATTTTATCGACGGCCTCTCCCACGTGTCTGAGTGAACTGCCAAGTATACTCAACATGCATCGGTAAATCTTCGAGTCTTATACTACAGACCTATCTGCGTACAGATCCATCGTCGCAGATGTGCAAATTAAGGAACCGTGAGCGCACGTGTATTTTATGGCCCTCTGCACATGATGGAATTTTACTTGCCTTGTGCATTTGCACTTTGCAAGAGAAATGAGTCCCATTAGTTCAAACTCGCCTAGTTTGTTTGGATCCATTACTGGTAGGTATGGAGACGTTAGAGAGAGAGTGCAGTGGGTGGGCTGTGTCCATAAAAAAGAAATTGATGCAATGCGTCACGAGGTATCCGATTGTCGAGCAAAAATCCAGGACTTCCTGCTGTTCAGAAGAATAGAGTCTGTAATTGCAGAGTCCAAAGTCAAAGATGCACTCTGCTGCAGCTGCAGCACCAGCAGCAGTTGGTGCTGGTGCTGCTGCCTCTGCCAGGTTACGTCTTTCTTCAACGTTAGTTTTGGTCGCCCCCTCCTCCTCGTCTTCATCTCCTCCTCCTCCTGCCCGGCCAAAGTTGGCATTTACCCCTGCTTGCAGCCACATTCCGCGAAGGCAAATTTAGGGGACTTTTTGCGCACTCGAACGTGCGTGTGTACGGTACATATGTACGTCTCTATATAGGTACGTGTGTGAGCAGGTTTCAATGCTCTGCTCGCACGCGCACCCTTAAGCAGGGCGAATTAACCCATTCGAAGGAGGCGGCCTTGACACAAGATGTGTTGCCGTCGTAGCCAAATTTTGAGGAGACGCTTCAAGAGTCGTGACACCTCCGAGGTGCGGTACTGACAGATCAAAGGTTGTTTATGAGTGGGTATATCTGGACACTTCACGGCTTCTTCGTATCACATTTTATTGCGCATATACGTTGGGGTAGCTTAAAGAGCCTCTAAACGCGTGTGCGCCATGGCTGCTCCTTCGCATAGAAAGGGAGGAGAAAAATTACAGTGTGAATCATAAAATGTCCAAGGGGGGAGAGACATAAACAAAGATAAGAGGGGATAAGGGAGATCAGCACAGATGGGAGGGCAATGGGAGGGACATGGGGACGAAAAAGGGCGATCAGAATAAACTTGGAAGTTGTGAGGAGGAGGGTATCAGGCACTTTTTGCTCGCACGGTGCGTGCGCACAAGCCTACGGATCCTCGATCCTTCAACTGTGATATCCTTGCAAGAAAATTGCTCCACAGATGGCGCTACACGTCTCGTAGAGGTGCCACGGTAACAAAATATACAAAAATTGCATTTCCCCCCTATCACTTGATCACAGTCCCTTTTGTAGGTAAGAAAAGTTGCAAGCCATGAACAAGCGGTCCTTTCTGCTTAAGAAAATTTCTCTCGAGAGAAGTATCACCTTTTATGCAACTTTGCTCCCATAAAAGGAACTTTCTTGAAGAATTTAACTGGCATGGTGAGGAGAAGAGTCAAAGCGCTTCATTTATGAAGGATTTTGAGATCGTGCAGCCATCCAACACAGCACTTTGCGGGTGAGCGACTGTTGTGGGGGAATCGAGAAGTCTCTCCGGGGAGACATTTTCTTGCTTGGAACCGTTTTATGGAGAACTTTTGCTGTGCCAAAAGACAGCATTGTTAACCGACATTTCATGTCACGCAGAGGAGTACATACGTACACGTACGCACGCATTTGGTCCTTCATTGTAGTGCAACTTCTGGCTGGTGCCGTTTGTTTGCTCGTCGCTGTGCCTCTTCGCCATCTCCTTCAGCCAGCTGGCAGAAGACGGACAGAAGGATGCGACCCCTCTGATGGAAAGAGCAAAGCAATTTGCCTCATCTTGACCACTGCCATCTAGCGCAGCAAGTACGAAGCTACCTTGTCCACTCTTGGACTCACCCTGCATCACACTCTCGTACTGATGCAGCACCTCGGTATTATGGCACTTCGTCGACGCCAGATTTCCACTTCACTGTCGAGCTCTTTTTTACTAGACATGGGTTGTACAGAATCGCTTTGCTGCAGATTCCTGAAAATATAGCGTACTTAGTGCGGCGGAAGGTTTGAGTTCCCCTCAAAAACCAGAACCAAAAATACAGATGAAGAAAAAAGCCGAAAAGTGGTAAAGCAGAAAGCAAAAATCCGGCGTCAAATTACAAATTACATGACCGTATTGTAGCTCTTCATTTTTCCTCATTTTCTTCGCCGATCTGACCTGTCCTCGGCCTCACATTGTCTTTGGGCCTTCATCCTCGGAGAATCTAAGACCTCGGACATTTCAAATCGGCTCGGTCAAAACTTGACAAATATAGTTCCACAATACGGTCATGCTATAGCTAATGGAGGTGCAGTAAAGAAGGGTGGGCCCTTTGAAGATGATTTTTTTTATTTTTGAGATGTACACTCCTTGGCAGTTGCCGCTGATGCAGAAAATAAGATCTCGGCCCATTGGTCCACACAAAAAGGTGCTACAAGGGCGCCCAGGGGCCTTCCTGGAAGACATGAGTATGTGTGATTGTCACTAAATGAAAATGTTATCTTAAAATGTGAGCATGACGAACAGAAAGACGTTGTTACACTTTTTTTTAAAAATGCATATTAAGTAGATTTTATACTGCTAACTCGAAATGCATACCTAAGCGTCCCATTCCACGGCACGTACAAAACTGGTGTCTGCTAACCAAGTTCGGGGGCGATCGGTTCAGCGGTTGGAGCGCCAATCTCGTGACTGACGTTGCGCTTTATTGAAATGAGACTTATTGCCTTGCATGATGTGCCCGTGTAGTGAGTACTGTATTTAGTACCTTTCAGTCTAGCGCCATACCCCCAATTTATGTAGTGCACGTAGCCCAATGCTCCATTTAGTCAGTGTCCTTCCTCCCAAACGTCAGCGCTTAACTTAGCGTCCACTTGGTAGGTACAACATTTTTCAGCCAGAAGTTTCAAGATTTGGTTAAACACTGAAGTACAAGCTGTCGACGCAGCTTTTTCGACAGGGGGAAAAATACTTTGATCACTTATTGAACCCAAAATAGATGAAAATCAATCAGTGAATCGACTGTTTCATATTTAAGCAGTTCATACTTGAGTAATTACGGCGCTCAATTTAGTGCCACGGTCGACTTGGCGCCCATATTATCAGGTGATCAAAAGTGGGCCCTGATCGAGCGCTCTCTGTCGTTACTGCGACAGCACCAGGAATGCCACAGATTCCTTTTGTGCGCCAAATTCGGTGAGTATGTTTTGCTTCTTCGCGGAATTAGCACTCATCAGGTAGCTCGTTTGTTCCATGTAATAATATCTCGTCAGTCCGTCCTCTGCTTCGACCAAGGTGAAACTGTATATTGCAGCAAGAGGAAAACATAGGCCTGGGCACACAGCACTAAATCATCGTTTTCTGTTGCCAGCATGTCTTTTGGCAGAAATGGGATTGTGCAAGTTGAGCGCGCGCTCCACGGCTTGCGTGACCCATCTTCTCTCTACCTTTTCAGCGCACCTGTCTTACTCCATACGAACGAGTGAGGAGTATGTGGTAGTCATGGTTTATGGGCGCTCAATGCTGCCATTAGGCTCTCCCTCTTTCTTTCTCTCGCTCACACATGCACACTATGACCGGCAAAAAATGTGCCGCGGGGTCCTGGCACTTCGAACAGCAGACTTTTTTTGAAACACACACACAACAACCCAGCAATCAATTTAGAGAAATGGGGTGCAAAGGGACACGTAACCAAGAGCTGCTATGACACACAGCTGTTTGATTTGGTCCTTTACCATTTGGCGCCGCTCATTTTTCACCCCTGGCCACACCATTCAAAAGGATCCTCAAGCCGCCGCTTGCTTTGCGTGCACGCACTCACATACGCACGCACGCACACGCGTGTACGTACGTGCGCGCGTTTGCCAAGTCCGCCGAAATAGGTCGTCGCGATTCATTCCGCAGTCAGTGCCGATGCCCCGACCGAGCTTCCCGTCGATGGTGCTGGAAGTACACGGAGAAGTAGAAGCAGCGGTCCAAGAGCGGGTACTTCTGCAGTGAATACTAATTCCGCAGCTCCTGCTGCCCTTTTGTTGTTGTTGTTGTTGTTGTCGTTGCTGTTGTCTCGCGCACCATCGCACCGTTTTCGGCATGGCAAGCTGAGGGAATCGGACGAATGAGCGAGGGCTGTAGGCATCGACGCAGCCACAAGGTAGGCCCACTTGCATCAGTGCTATTCTTAGAACTCGTCAGTAGGCTGAAACAAAAGAGCTCAATGCTCGACGGGCAGCTGGAGGCTGTACGCATACGCGTGTGGACGAAACCGCCATGCTCGCACATTTTGGCACGTCTGTGTTTCCCATACGACATGTAGCAAGCAAAGCCATGAATATAGTGCGAGTGTGTGGGTTCAAGCCAGGCCTCTCTTTGTGCCCGTGTTGGCTGTCACACCTAGGGGGAGGTGGGCAACGATGCATGGAGGAGCAATGGGTCTGTTGAAGACGCTGGCTCCATAAAGGATAAGAGAACTCTCAATGAGGAGGCGGCGTTGCACAACACAACATGGACGTGCAGGATTCGTAGTAAAACGTGGGTGCGTCATTTATCCCGTCTTTTTTCTTCTGCTACGCGCGGAGCTCGCAAAAATGTTTTAGACTGAGACGGAGCTTGTTTCAATTTCCTCCGCTTTTGAAAACGACGAATCCAGACCACTTTAGGAAGACGCGAGTCTCTTTTTTTTTGGCGCCCCAAGGAAAAAAGAGGCGGCAGCGGTTGTTTGCCGTCTCTTCTTCCTCTGCAGATTACTTCTTCAAAGCGGGCTCTAAAACTAAACTAATATGACGTCACTCTGCTAAAGGTCACAGCTTACGCACCGGGTCCTTAATTCCTGGAGCGGGTTAGACAGATCAGGGATCTAATTATTTGTCGCTCTCAAAAGTATTTCATAGCGAGAATGATACCAATAGTCAATCAGGAGAGCCATCGATCGAACAAATTGCCCCTCGACCTTGGGCGCGAATCAGTCCAATTGGGGGAAGGCGGACAATAGCGAAAGGCTGAAGACTCGGCAGAGTCGAGGGACTCAAGGAACTGGATGACTTTTCCCTTCTGTCGTCATCTTTTCTCGCCATGAAGAAAGACTCTTTTCTCTTGGTTAAAAAGAGGCCTGGAGATTCGTCATAAACAACGCCAGCGCCTGCGTCGGGTCATGCGCGGACCCGCTAGACCAGTGCATGTCCTTATGAAACACGTTGCATGCAGGACCTGCCTGCCTACATAAGTCTTCAGTGGACGTGTGCACTATGAGATACAACCCTGCAATTTGGCCAAGATGGGTAAAATCTTGAGGTCTTAGATTTTGCTCCAGGATCTGCTGAGGTGAACGAAGAATTTTTGAATTTGATACTTGTTTAGGGGGTGAAAGTCTAAGACTTGAGAAATAACTTCCCTGGGAATCCTGGAAAATGCTCCTTTTTGAGACCCCGAACTTTGTTACAGAAGTATGAAAAATTCTCGGAAAAAGTGGGGACATTCACAAGTTATACTCGTAAGTTAGGTAGATTTAGAGATTTGAGGTGACAGAGGTGGCAGTTTAGACTTTTTAGGTGACATAATTTCATCAACTTCATCAGGTGACATCTTTGGTTAAACTTTAAGTAAGATTTTAAGGGGCTCGTTACAACTTAAGCCACTCTTCTCGAGTACTCTCAGCAGCAACGCCATCAATGCAATTCACCTGCCCACATCGGCCATTTAGGTGAGGCTGTGCAAATGTGGTTGGCTTAACATTCCCGGAATCTCCCCAAACTTCATGAAAACTGTGTCCCTATTTCCCATTTTGCGGAAAAGTTTCGTAGTGTGCCAGTTATGAAGACACAGATGAAACACGAGACCAAAGTTGACCCTTAAGAAAAGGCGCATGACATAAGCACATTTTCAGTACTAGTTTGCTATTTGCCGACTTCCCCACGCATCTACGGCAAAGCACCAACCTTGTGCAATTATACTTGATGGTGTCTGCCAGCGATTTAGAATGCAGTACAGTAAATAAGATGATCAGGGACCAAGGATCATCAAGATACAGGGTGAGCATCAGCAATTTAGGAAGTTTTCACGTTGAAGTTGCTATTCTTGAAGTGACACAACAAGTATCCCGTTGTGCGCACGTTACCTGCCTTACGTAACTGAGCTTCTATGGCATGCCTACGTACCTGTACCAGAGTAAGGCTAGGTCGAAAGGGGGTCAGTTCTGGAATTTGAGTTGGTTTATGCTCCATTAGTTACCTAATGGCATATGATGGTGATGTGGTCAGATTCGTATAGCAACAAGGTTGCATCAGGGCCTGCAAGTGACGAAGTTTTACTCGCAGAGCGCATACAGTTGGCCGCATGCAACTCGACAACCGGACACAAATAGTATGGATGACTGCAAAAAAACCCCAAATTCTATATTGTCATGTAATTCCTAAAAGTATGTTCGAGTACAGGCAAACCCCACCCGTAGAACTTGGGCTCAGATTCAGGAAATACCGGCATGTAAAGAGCAGCGGAAGGACTACAGGAGATGAAAAAAGGTATCCTTTCAGGAATTCACTCGGCTGATGGATCCTTGGCGATTATTGCAAAAGCTGAGTGTCGGGTGCACAGCGGGTACGTGTTTCGTTATAGTCTCCAAAACAAGAGTGGGTATCACGTTCTGAACAAGTTTTGGGGTGTCGACTGTCTGAAGCCTCTATTCCAGGTGTAATTTTAGCATGTTTCACAATCGCGACTCACGATGCCCCCCACCCCACACACACACACACTGTCAATTAATTTGCAGTTGTCAGCAGATCCATTCATTTCGTTGGCTCAATGTCGTTGTCGGAGTTATTAAGTGACGTAAGCTTTGCGTAATGACTCCCCCGTTAGCTTCAACCACGACATCCCATAGAAAGATTTCTCCTTCTGCAGCGTCCTTGACCCCTCTCTCCACACGGAAGGCTCCATGCTGGCCCCACAAATTGCCGAGATTTCTTTACTTTTTCCTCTGATGGTAATTTGGAGGTGATTTCGGCCGCGTCTTTTATTCATAAGCCACCAGGGATGCTTGTCATTGATGGAAGAGCTGAGAGAAAGACACCCCTGAAGTGCACGCACGCCAATTGGGCAAGAACGGAGAAGACACTGAAAGAGACAGGGAGCCACGCACGCTGATATGGGCTTGCATGAGTGAATACGTTGACTGATGACCGCTGGCATCGCAACCACCAATTCTTGCGTCAGTCATTCGCTAATATGTACAAAGGGTTCTGCCCACCCTTCAAGGGGGGGGGTATTTTTCCCGATCTGGTACCGGACGGGACGTACAGTGCTCGCGTACACGTGCAGTTGATCTGCACATAAGAAAGTTCCGCTAAGGTTTGCGTTTCACCTAATCACTCCAACACTAAGAGCGATCATCCTACTGTGCATTGATATTAAGAGAGCTCTCCTCCACACCCACGGTGCAGTGACTTCCTCGATTGTTCTGTACTACATAAAGTGACGCCACTACCTGAGGGGGGGGGGGGGCGGGGGGGGGGGGGGGGGGGGGGGGGGGGCGGGGGGGGGGGGGGGGGGGGGGGGGGGGGGGGGGGGGGGGGGGGGGGGGGGGGGGGGG
>JAAUXU010179062.1_pt1 | contig 26279 bp, 29 predicted proteins | sample 7278151 | NCBI WGS metagenome assembly JAAUXU01 (sample SAMN14350113, study PRJNA611818) | marine sediment metagenome | isolation source: surface marine sediment (1.8m) | place: French Polynesia: Moorea | collected 2018-08
AAAATCTCTACTGCAACTGCACTCGCCGAGTTGTCCAGCCAAGAAAGCAAGGGTTGTTTTTTCCCTCAAGAAAGATCCAGCCCAAGTGGACTTCTTCAAGAGGCCTCTTAAGTGCCCACTGACGCCGATACCGACGCCATTTGTCTTCATGGGGAAAGAGAGCGGGGGTGAGGATTTTTTTCCTGGTTCTTCTTCTTATTTGCGCCCTTTTCTCCTTATTTGTTTCATCTGGGCTTCTTGGCTTTCCATTCGAAATGTCACCTACCCTCAAAAAGTTTCGCAAGTTCGTCTGCGACCAAGTGAGCGTCTTCCGGAAAGCGACATACAACAAAAAGGGACGTAAAAAGATTAGAGAAGGAAAAGGACTCGAGGGTGGTAACAACACCAAGCTGTCTTATGTGCTAAATTAACCTGGCAGCTTCAGAGGGGAAACTCTACTAGCTCGGCGACGACGAGATGTGAAGAAGACACGCAGAGAAGACTCAGAATCATCGCGTGTCTATGTGTCATAGTTACCATATGCATAGAGAGAGGCGAGCGTTGCCCAGAGGATCACGCGCTGTACGTATGTATCACACATTCATTCATACTGAACGAGTAGTGGCATTGTAAACCTACTACCACGTTGTGTACAGAGTGAGTATAATTTGGCTTGAATCTCCGCTCTCCGCTCTGAGTGAACCTGCTGGCAACACAATTCATAGTTAGATTTGCTTCCAAAACAACATCTTCACAAAGTAGAGACCTGATGCCGAACTCGAAAGAAGTTTCACTCTCAAACCATAACTTTCTGTGTCAATTTAAAGCTTTTTTTAAAGCACCACCTGAATTTCAGTTAAATTGGGACCGGACCTGTGTAACCGCTAGTTTTCTACCCGGTAAATGCATTTAAATTTATAACAAGACAACATGAAAGGAAGCTTCGAAACTTCACTCATATGAACTTTCCAAAGTAAGTCAGTTGAAAAAGTATCAATTAAAGGACATGTTAAAATGTCAGTACTGGCAACTGTTTGAGCCTCGCATTTGAAAGCTACGTGAGCATGGGACATCAGTACACAGGCCTCTCGCAATGCAACTGATTCACATCATCTTGCTACCTCCTCCATTTCACTGTACTAGTGGTTACATCGCATGGTGATTTGCCTTTTTCTTCTCTCAGAACTCTCGTATACCCGAAAAATCCTCCTTTCCGTTGACTAAAGTAGCACTTCGGTTTGTCTACTTCTAGCGAAGCTATGCGTTGATTTAATTTAAAGCCAAATAATGCTTACCCTGTAGCCCTTCAGATACTTCGCTCTTGTACAGACAAGGGCCTTAAAGATGTACGAGGTGCGGTTTTTTGCAGTCCTCAGACACTTAAACAACATGAAAGATGACATTCTCAGTGATAGCTGACAGCTATAGATGTATGTAAAAATTACAAGTTGGACACAAAGTTAGCGATCATGCATTAAAAATTGTATCATTTTAGGCTGGAGAAATTAATCGCAATGGCAAGAATAATTGCAATCAATCATCCATGATTGATGACCGAACTGAGTCCTGGAATTATCGATGATGACTGTTGACGAATAATGTCAAGTTGGCAACCACCTTCTCGCGGTGCCGACGTCTGTCTGTCTGCCCTTCAAAAGCCAGTAAGAAGAAGAGCAAAGCCTCGTCTCTTGTTGTTCTCGCCTGCTTCTCGGCTTCGCCTCGTGGCTCCAACTTGGACCTGACGCTCCTCAGCTCCTCGGCCGGACTTGATGGTAGAGAGCAAATCTGCCCGTAGGAAATAAGCCTGGTGTAGGAGGCGATGGAGTCGACACGTGTGCTCGGTCGGGAGAACGTAGTAACGTCACACAACCGCCCGCTGTTTACTTACTTCTTGCCATCAACATTGACAGATCGGTCAGTGTCTCTTGCGCACGCTACCATTGACATTGTTCCATTCCTGGTGTCCAAGCCAATGTATATCTCCCTTGTCTGCTGAAGCTTGACAAAGTGGGCACCTGCCTGTAGGACGATAAAAGTTCGCCATGCCCAAGAAACTCCTGGAGCACCTTGATGGAGTGACCTTTTTGGGTGCTGGTGCGATGCTGTCCTGAGTGATGCAGGGACCAAGAAAGTCCATGGTGGTGTAGCCGAACCTGCACTTGCTTAGGTTGACGATGAGTCCGTGTTTGGACAGGCATGAAAACAGCTCCCTCAGATACTGGAGATGTTCAGTCTTGTTAGCACTTGCGATCAAGATGTCATCCTAACGTTATGTTATGTTTGGCTCTGACGCGAAAGATCAACAATTTGGGTTTTGTGAATCATTTTCAGGGCAATATTCTTCCACTGATGTGGTTGTCATTGAGGAACTGCCGGCTGGATCGTGTAAGGCGATTATGACTCCCGTGGTGCCCCTTATATCAGCAGAGGACAGCAGCATCGGACAGCTCTTTTCGTGGCAGATTCATCACCCCGAGTGAGAATCATGGGACGACACCGGGGACCCTTCGGTGCTGTAGGGATCAGGGTCTCCGAAGAAGTTGTTGACGACCTTGTGGCTTTTCCACACGATGACGGCGATGGCTCGATTGGTCTTCCCAGCCAGACACATTTCCAGGGCCTTTCCGCATTCGAACTGAAGTGTCTTGTCTCTTCCAATCTTGAAATGATCGCTGATGTCAAAAACCCTCCCCTCACAAACAACTGATTTGAGTTTTGACACACAGTTTAACGGATTCCCTGGATCTGGCTTTGTCGCCAAGTTGAAATTTGATCACTGTTTGTCTCGTTTTTAGTCACTCACTAGCATGAAAGAGCTTGACCAATGACCCCAAACTGTGACTTTCAGTTAAAAGGACATTTTGCAAGTCCCTATTGCTTCTACAAATTGCGGTGGCGGTGCTAGCATTTTTGCCAAAGCCCTGAGAACAATGAAGGACCCCCGGTTGACCGTAATAACGTCCTCAAGACTGGTCCGAAAACGATCTCAAATAATTTCCTTTGTAACAGATTTCGCAACCCTTTACCAAGCTGATAGAGCATGAAACTACTTCTGGATCAGCATTTCTTGACAGCTCTGGTTTCATCAAGCAATCAGCAATCGGCACACTCTTGTCCGTGTCAAAGTCAGAGTCCGAGGCTCAATGCAATCCTCGATGTGTATGTAACTTCCACGGAGGAAAGTGAACTTCATATGCTACAGCTTCTATTATGAAATCTGGGCCTAGAGCCGTTCATTGAGACGCTGAGACACAGTTCAACTTTATCACGATCCATTTTGATGCCTAAGCGCCCAAAGTGCGTGGACCCCTAGAGGGCGCCACTCTGCTGCCTACGGTAGGAACGGTTTCTTTACGATACTTTCTTTTTTAGGTTTTTTTTCCTTACGAAATGGGCACCCATATCTAATGCCTATGTTTTATACTCATTTTAATCTGTTTTAGCATATATACCCAGTAAACTTCTCGCACGTACGTGTTGCCGTCCAAGCGCGACAACCGCCAATTCGCGTATAGCCTGAGAGGCCACTCCAAAACAGGTAATGATGACTGTCAGTCAATAAAAATTTAGCGAGATAAATTTATTAGCGCCAATTGTGACAATACAGTTTTAGCTCAACAAATCTAACCTCACTAGTTAGGGGAGTTGTGACATTTGCACTTGGTGGTGTGCTGGACATCTCTTCTTCCACAATGAAGAACTCAATTTTTCAACCAAAAATTTTCAGTTATTTTTTCAGTTACCTTTTTCTTCAGCATCTCCGTCACCTCTTCTTTAATCCAGACATGCATAATATCGTATTTCCTCAGCCGTCGATGCTCCCTGGCCTCTTTCTTTGTGTCTTCATTTTTCTATCAGTTCTTCAACCCACACTGCCCTTTTGCCAACTGAGCTTGGACTGTTCTCCTAATGAAACTGCAGTTCTTCTGATGATATTTCTGCCGAACTTCCTCTGTTTCTTCTTACTTCTTCCACTTTCAGCACTAAAGCACATACCAACAGTTTCCTTTTTCGGTTGGTCTATCAGCCACGACGCTTGTGACAGTCGTCATAGCCGCTTTTGACTGGCCTCACAGTGAAGACGCGTAAGTCACGGCAACATATACTCATTTAAGCTGAACAAGGTTCATGACCTGATGTTTGATTTGCACTCACTCAATGTCGTCACCTCCCTCGTTCCCTTCCCGGAGCGCCATCTAGCAGCAGCAAAACTATGTATCTTAACTACTTCAATCTAAATTTTTAAACAGGAGGAAAAAACTTGCTTGATTTTTAGTCCCACTTTCAGTTTGTTTACAGCGTCCGTGCACAGATCGGCTCTCACCAAAATGCCGATAGCGCAGAATGTACGGCTTGTACAGAGGAAATAAAGGAATATTTGAATTCAAGAAGGAAAACCATATATGTAATACTAGCTGAACCTGCACCCGGCCTTGCTAGGGAGAATGCGGACATTTCACGTTTCGGGTACTACAGTAACACCCCCCCTCTCCCCAGGGGAACCCCTGATCCCGCTTTTACCCCACTACATATCCTTCCCTCGGTCTCCAGGGACACACCCGCCCACACGGGCGCACGCACACACACACGCACACAAACACACAGCCTCTTTTATTTACGTAGATTTCATAAACATTGACATGCCATAAGTAGTATTGACAAGAATTACTTTTAATTATTGAATATGTCCTCCGATTGCCGTTACGACTTTCTCAAGATGCTCAGGCACTGGCGCCCCCATATAGATCGAACTTTTTCTGGCAACAAAACTTCGTTCCGGATGTCCCCAGTCTTCTTCTTGAGTGCAACGACGTTGGAGTGCCGTTTCTGGTTTGTCACAGCCTCTATCGCTGACCAGACCCAAAAGTCTAGCGGGTTTAAGTTGGAGCCGCTGGGCGGCCACATCGTCTTTTCCGAGAAGCCCTTAGTGGCAAACTTGTCCTTCAGCAGTTTCTGTGTGGCCTTGGTCGTGTGTGCAGGTGCCCCACCCTGCATGAGCGTCATCTTGTTCCTCCAATGGGGGCCGTACCTGTCCTTCAGTCAAGTGATCACAGGCCCAGCCACGTCCTCACAATAAACAATGCCTGTCACCCTCAAACCAGCCTCAATGAAGATGGGTGGCATGACTTTGCCATCAGATTCAACAGGGCCAAAGACCATCACTGAGGCAGGGTACTTTGTCTCGTACACAGTCTGCTTCTCCACATTGGACTTCTTGGCAATGATGCGCCTGTTGCGGCGGTTGGCAACAGGGTCAGCAACAAAATTTATTTCGTCAGACCACAAGATGACACGTTTTGGCCCTCCCGACTTCTTCTTGATGGCGATGAACTACTGCAACAGTACTGTCGAGCTCTGGAGGCGTTTTTCCCTTGATTTTGCTGGATGATCGTTGCCAAGCTCTTCAACCAAGTCAGCTTGATGAGCTTGCATGCTGTTGTGTTTGAGATGCCCAATGCCTCCGTGATGTGGCGCAAGTTGCGCACAGGCTGCTTGCGCACCATCTCCTTCAATGTTCGAACATTCTGCGGTGTGGCCTTTGTCGCACCAGGGTTGACTTTGTGTGCACGCTTGGTGTCACCACGGATCCGAATCTGTTGCAAAATCTTACTGACTGACTTCGTGTGCATCTTGAGCTTCCTTGCGACGGCATTTGTTGTCATCTTGAGGTCAGACATTGCCTGAATCTTGATCCGATTCACATCCCACATGTCCTTAATGTTGGCACGTTGCTTCATAATGTGCTTTACCACTGTGTCGTCCAAGGAGGACCTGGCCGCGAACGATATTTTGATGTCCAATGTGAGTGGCGATAACACCAACAAAACAAAACTTCCTCGCTTTTTCCTGTTAACCAAGCTGTCTCGCATCTAATCCTCTTTGCAATTTTATGCTTAAGTATGAACTACTTTCTGAGCTATAGTGAGTGCTTGTAGTGAGAGTCGATCTGTGCTCGGACCCTGTACACACGAAAAATTTGAATCTCCGCTTTCCCCACAGGCCCATTGCACAGTTACGTGGGGGATTCGAACTTAATCGAGACAAGGTTTGTATTCTGCCAATCAATTAATCATTTAATCCTTTCTCCTTTTCCTCATACTCTCCCACGAGGGCAATGCACTTTTTGCAGCACTCAATCGACTTGTTGAAGGCCCGGGTGAAGAAGTCCATGGGGACAGTCTTGCAGGCTTGTTCCCACTTATTGGTGATGATGCTGACATCCACCGCCTGGAAGGCGGCTGGATGCGACCGCCTGGAAGGCCCTCTTTACCATGGGGAAGAGGAACAAGTCCACCTGGGCGAGGTCTTGATGCCCTTAGCAGCTATGAACTCCTGGGTGTGCGTACTGCCATGGAAAGGGCCATAGCGCATGTGCAGGAAGCACTGCCCCATGGCAGTAACCAGGTGCTTGTGCCTGAAAACCCTCAGGAAGTTGGAGAGGACACTGCAGAAGTACTCTGAGTTGACAGAGGTCTTCTCTAGGGCCATGTGCTGGTACAGGATGCTCAGGCAGCAGCAGCATATTCTTTTCTTCTTGTAGTTGTCAGTCAGCATGCCACGGACCCACCTTGTAGCCGTTAGGCTCAGTCCCAGGTCCTCATGGAAAGTGGCGTGGATGGTGGACCTTGAGACATTGAAGACCTCTACCATCTCATTTATCATCACATGCCTGTCAGCCTCCGTGAACTGCCTGATGGCCTCCACAAAGTCAGCAGTCCTCATGCCGCCATTGTGCTGGTCAGAGGCACGCTCCTCAGCCTTGGTCTTGTTGCAGATCTTGTAAATAGCTGGCCTGGAGATAGCCTTGTCCGTGTAGGACCTCTCAACGGCCTCATTGATCTCCTTGAAGCTGTAGCACCCACAGGCAAGGTCAACACAAAACTCATGCATGTGAGTCATTTCGTTGTTTGGGGACACGTAGGAATGACTAGGCTCAGGAAAACAGCTCCAGCGCCGCCATTTGCAAGAATCTCGGCATTTTGTAGTATAGAAATCACGGCTGAGTGTCTCAGTTATGAGCAGAGTGCTTTAGTTTGCTGGGAGCTTAAAAAACGGCTGCGCTAGGTGCAAAGTCTCAATTTAGTTCGAATCCACCACCTATCCGTCCTACATAGCCTGAGTGGTAAGTAAAGCTTCGCTTGGTTACCTTTGGTCCATCCTGTTTGTACTGCACAGTGAACGTACGTACGCACGCACACCGTCCTCCCCCCTCACACACACATACACACACGCAAGAAGTTTACGGTTACGTCCATATCCTGCATGATGCAGCCAGAGTAAAACTGTCTGGTATAGGAGGTTTCGTGAAACTTCAATTCAACTTCCGTGTATCCGAAAAGAATAGGTCTTGTTGAAACAAAGACCTTTGTGTTGCTATTTGTTCTGTTCACCACCTCGTGGATGAGATTTCAACTTAGTGAAAACAAGAAAGTAGGTTAGTCAATATTGCCGAGCATATCTCTATTGCATCTTTTGAAATACTATGAGTGAGCATTTTTCTCGTGGCAATCACGTGTGTGATACTTATAACGAGTATTTTTGTCTCACACAGTGAGAAACATACCTTACATATATAATTTATATGCCTCGCCCTGTGCATGCCTCGTCAAGTAAGCTTAAGCTCGATTCACCACCTCTCGTCTACTTCCTTACTGAGCTGAAGTGCATTCGTTGTGCTGCTCCTGTGCAACCTTTGTAAAAGGCGCTATTTAACTGCAGACCACTTTCTATAAAGTACAGTAGCACAGCATGCAGAGCCCTACTAGTGGAGGCACCCAAAAGAATGGAATAATTCTGGGGTGCACCAAAATATGCTGTCACTTCCTACTACTTCAGACGTAACAAGCATGGCTGGCATTTACTGTTAAGAAACGCCCAATTTGTGTCTCCTGTGTACGTCAACTTGTTATTGCAATCGTTGCTGGCTGTCGCAAAACTCCTCCTGCTTGCGAAAATGGGATTGGCGCCCGCCACACCAGAAGCATGCAAGCCTGGAGTGCACTAGTGTTCAGTCCGTGCGTACTTCAGTACTAATTCAATGTTGCTACGCCTGAGCGTAGTTAGCCGATATAGAACGGATGAAAACGAGCCACCCTGCCGGACTAAGGAGATATTTTGCACCGGTGTTGTGCGAATTCCGATTGTTTTTCAACTTCTCGCGTTGCAGCAGTTGCGTAGGTGCCGCAATTCGAGTCGTGCCAACAGCTACGTCTGCTCAGGCAAATGATGCACGACACGAGATGCGGTCTCGATCGCCTGCTTCAAGCATTGCTTCACGGATATGGCGTTATTCAGAAACAGAGACGGACAAGCTGGCACCAGAGAATGGCTGTGTATGGATGTTGTGCAAATCGATACCTCGATACCGTTTAGTCGCTTGGGTATTTTCGCAATGTTTCCATTCTTTAGTGCGTGTAACGCACGTTCCACAACCGCGGGTGAAGACTCAAAGAGCAAATCTCTCACGCGCGCTTCCACGAGGGAGGGGGAGGTGAAGGGGACCACCGGCTTGAAACAGCCAACTCACGACTGCCCAGGCGGAGAAATGCACTTTTGCCCGGGGGAATCGAGCCGGCCCGATTGGCCGGACGAACTTCTATTTTGCAGACTGGAGAATAACCCTTTCATACGTTGAAAGCAGTCTAGGGAGAGAGAGTGAGAACGAGAGCGAGTGCAAAAGGAAGCAGCCGTAGCCACAGCAGCAGAAGTTTCGTGTGTTGCCGTTTCTGCTGTTGCTGCTGCCGGTGCAAAAGCCTGCCAGGAAGCTCCGGCCCAGGCAGAAACGCACATGACCACCATATTCCGCGTTACTGGAAGGCAAAGATGCGTTCACCGCTACACCACGGACACGAGGCGACTTTAATCTAAAATCCTTTATCAGACGTTCCTCCTGTCTGCCAGTCTGCCAGCCTGCCACCTGCCGGCCCGCCGGCCCGCCCGCCGGCGTGGATCGGTTCGCGTGCGTGTTCACGCTCAAACCGTAATCCTCGGTGTAAAATACTGTATACTTATATTTTTTATGGTGAATGCCCCAGGCAGTCAATAACTGAGTGTACCTACATGTCTGCAATATGACCACAGTTTCATGACATTCGACACCGTGTCCATATTAGATGATAATGTTACAAGCATCAGTGTGGCGGATGTTGTGATTGTAACGCGTGCTTTAATGGCAAGCACAATAGGCACTTCCCTCCCACCACCCTGAAGCGAGTCTGGAGGAGGAAGATGAAGACTTTGGAGCCCCCCTTCGCCTTCGTGTCTGGCTGTGACTGAGAGAAATTTGCGTGGTTTTCTCTTCACAGTGCAGAAAATTGCTGAAGTGAAAAAGAGCTGAAGTGGGGCCTAGTTAATTTGACCTCGGCTGCAGCAAATGCAAATTGTCGCGTCAGTAATGTTTGTCAGCTCGCCGATTCCCATCTGCGTCACGTCCACGGGCGTCGGATTGCAGGTTGTGACACAAGGAGGAGTTTCTCGTGGATGTGGCTGTGCCCGAGCATCACGAGGCACAGCCACAGACGCTCGTCCACCTCTTGGTTGGACTCGGCGAGAGGGAAGTGCAGTGTTGAAGCCAAAGAACGACGATCGCGATTCGCAATCGCCCAACGTGCAACAAAAAGTTGCACGTTCCTGCGTCTCACGCCCTCGTTGCTTTACGGAACATACTGCGAATCGCAGTTTTTGCAAGGACTCATACGTTTAGAGAGCGCGCGCTTTTAGCGTAAACAGGCAGGTGGAGCGCCTAGACCGACCCCTGCCGAGCACCAGCCAGCGAGACCTCCGGGAGGAGACTTTGCAAAACTCTCGCCTTCGTCTTCTCTCGGGCGCGCGCAAATTTCTGCAACTTGTAATGCCTCGTGTGTCTGCTGTCTGTTCTCTCTCAAGGCGGGCGAGGTCGACGCTGGCAGCGCCTCAGACCGCCATCGCCTCTGCCGCCGTCGCCGCCGTCGCAGCCGTCGCAGCCGTCGCCGCCTCCGCAGCCGCCACCGCCGCCGGCGTTGCACGCGCGCACACACACGCACGCACACTCTCACACACGCACTCAGATGAGAAAGAAGTTGGACTGGGCTTGGCAAGCAAAAATATTCTCTCTCCCCTTGTCAGCGATTGCACTCGAGGAAAAGTGCTTAGCTCGCGCGCATCACTCGACGGTAAGTTTCATAAATTCATACACGTTGCAGTCACACCATCAATGTGATTGTATCAGCTGTTGGTTGGCTGTGACTCTCACGCCTACGACGGGCGAATGTAGACCGCTCTTTGAAGTAACTCATGCCTCCTCTCTATCATGTTGCTGAAGCCACAGCTTTACATAGACGAATACGCTACCTGTAGACAATTTTTCGGATGGATGGCTGAAAAACTTCCCCGCCCGTAAGCTACCACGTCCGTTGGCTGAGGAACATGAATTCTATTGGCCGGAGCACCGCTCTCTCTCACACCCACCGGGTGCAATCCTGTGTTGTGCTGTGTGCTGCTCTTTACTGAGGTCCCATTAACTATCGGCAAAAGACGGCGAAAGAGAGAAAGCAGGACTGCATGTGCATCAGCACACACGTGCATTTAAAACCACTTAAATAGAGAGAGACAATGAAATTGCGCGTGTGCGCACATACACTTCAGATTTCAGTTAGCGTTAGAAAACATGAAGGAAAAGGGGAGAGAGAGAGAGAGAAGCCTCACACGTGCATTCATTTGGCACTTTTAGTCCCACTAGTCTGATAGTTGAACGCAGTTCGCAACTTTTTACTAAATGTGACTGCAACTTTAAATGTCGCATGGAGAGGGAAAAGGCACGTGGACCAAAAGTCACTTAAATATCAGATAATGATTGAAAGAGTGAGAACAAAAATGGTCTGCGCACCAAAATCCGGCAAAATGTCAGAGAGGAAGAGAAAATCCTGCCTCATACCTGCCAGAAGACAATAACTTTTTGTCAAAAAAGGCACATTGGAAATCTGTCTATAAAAGGAAGTAAGTATGAGTGACTTATGGGTGTCTCTCCAAACGTGCACCGTCCGTTGTTAGGGTGCTTATACAGGGTGTCCAAAAGTCCCTCAGACACATCCCTCATGAGTCACTGCATATCTGATGTCAAGACTAAGAGGTGAGGGGCTGCCTTCAGGGCTTCCACAATTGAATGCAAGGTGTTGGTACAGCTCTCTGCTCTGATGCCCTAGCAACAATAGAGTCAAACTAATAAATCTGGACTTAAGAGTGGCCAGAAGTTCTTTGGGCAAAACTTTGCCGTATTGCTGGCCAGGAACCTCTGGGTTATGTGGGCCAAATCGGGCGGGGCCTGTTGCCTCACACACTCGCCTGGGGTGGGCTCGGGTGGGGAAGTAGCTTCCAGCCATCTTGTCCCTGAAGAGCTTTTGGTAGACGTCAGGAGAGACTTTTTCGTCCCTGACAAGTAAAAAGGGGTAGTTGGTCTCCTCTGTCAGAAGCCACTCAGCCCAGGGGCATGATGTCCTGCGTATTTTAGGTGGCAGGACTGCAGTTGACATGGCCGGGGATATCGTCACGCTCCGTGAGGGCAATGTGCCGGTGGTTCCTGGAAGTTACCTGGAACCTGGAGTTTTCTCATTACTGAACATAACCTACCCTCTTATCTTGGTGTCCTCCTTCGAGGTGTCCTTCTTGGTGATGGCCCTGAAGACCTCTCAGAGGTCCAGTGCCATGCGACCATGGCAACAGTAATGTCAGCGCTCAGAGCGATTATAGTGCTGCTATGTACGCAGCTCATTCATTTTCTCCCAAAGCAAGGACGCTTTCAAAGTTTGTGTGCAGAATGCACACGTAGGTCAGTGTTTCACACAACCTCATAACAGCTAGATTTGAATCGTTGAATGCAAAGATGTGATCGAAAATTTTAGATCGCACACACTCCTGCCGTGTGTTTGCACCAGCAGTTTTTGCAACATTGTCCTTTCTATATATGAATGCCTGTCATGCACATATGCCGCATAATTCCCCTTCAAGTGCAACACACCCATCCAATCTGTCCCACTTACGTGTTGACGAGAAAAGTATCATGGTCGCTGACTTGAAAAGTACTCCCTCAAACCAAATTTATCCACAATGTTGATGCGGTCTCTGCACTACTGTTTGGCCCCCAATGCCTTTGTTATAGAGACAAAACGAGATCACCTGTGTTTGTCCGAACTTTTGTGGCGTGCATTTTACAATTGGGAGTTATGGCCCTCAACTGCAAGAGGCAGAGTGCGTAACGAGAAACATGGTAAAGTGTCCTGAAATGATTCCTCCAGAGAAAGCTGTCAGACCCAAAGGTGGCTTCAGGTAGTCGAGTGGAAGTCCTATGGTGTCACTCTTCACCGTTTAGCTATTTCCCTCTTCTATTTTCCTGTGTACGTGACTTGATGTTCTGGATCTCTCCACTCATCATCTCCTGAATGTTGTTTCAATTTCCTTCTTTGAGATCATAGAATAGATTCCCCTCTCTGCTTAAGAGATGAATCACCAACAAAAAACCTTTGAAGAAATGGGTCATGTCACATGGCCCCTGCAGGAGACACCTGGCATTACAAAAATTTTAGCCCCACATCTCAACTTTCTCAACACGACGAGGTCGATCCTAAAGTCGTAGTAGAATCCCCCAATAACTCCTCCGCAACGTGAGTTTGAATAGCCGAGCTGTGAAGGCTTTCGTTAATGATGTCCTAACATGTGGACGAGTAACTTTGTTATACTTGGAAGTTGCTCTGCTTGCTCTTAGATCATATTTGTCTTCCACAGCCTCACCGTTGTTCTGGCGATGAGAGTTTAGACCTAATTAGGGTGTCGAAGTCAAAAGTGCTATCAAAGTTATCTGTCATTATTCGAGGAAGTATTCAGAACTTCTTAAGAATGTTACAAAGGTATGTCAAAGTAGGAACACCTAAAGTACAGGCTTGTACTCTAATACCATATCGGTTTTTTTTAGCTACAGCCAAGTTCTTTTTTGGTGCATACAAAAGGGGAGTTCCAGAAAACTGTATCTACGTACATGGAAGTCAATCAACTTTGTGTTTTGAACACTATATGTTAACCTCTACGACGAGCTTTATGCACGTGGAGGAGGGTGCTTTTACTCCAAAAAGTGGGTTACGGCGTCATACCTTCATGTACACAAATCCCCGGAGTGCCTTCCAAAATCAAACATGACGAGGGATAGATATATTGAAATACCTAAGAGTTCCACGAGACTCACACACAAAGTTCGTTTGATTTCCTGATGTAGCAATTTGCATTGTCCTATCTTAACTGTCTGGCGAGACTCCTGCCCGTCCCCTGGCTTGAAAGGAGGTCTTGCTGACGTTGTACCACGCGCAACGTGGCACATCTGATCCCTCTTATCGTACGTCGTAGTAGCTCACAACGGATGTACCAAGCCGGGCCGCCCCAGTCTCTCGCCCCATTACAAGGATAGCGCAAACGCAGCACGGCCCAGACCAGGCTAGTGGAGTGGGCCTTCCTCCCTCTCCACCAGGCCTTCTTCGACGCTGTTGCCAAGTGCAAGGACGTGCGAAAGAAAGAAAATGAGACGGAGAAAAGGCCTTCTTCCATCACTGGGGAAGGAGGGCCCTCGGACGGAGAGAACGGGGCAGGGCCAGACAATGAGAGCAGAATGGAGGAAGTTCAACTTGTGTGAGGGAAATTTCACCCTCAGATGTTCGTATGAAACTATCAGAAAAGAGAAAAGACGGTCTTTGTCTATAGCTTTCTTTTTCCCCGCTTTTTTTTTGTGAGTTCCGCGACCTCAGCCTGAGTTGCAAGAGGGGAAGGAACTCTTGATCTTTCCTCCCTAATTCCGCAACTTGTGCAGAAAGCAGCCGATGATTACGTGGCTTGAATAGTACGTCGAAGTTGGAACGTACGTTAGTGCTCCGTCGCGGTCCTGAAGGTGTCACATGATAGAACCGCGCACATGTTTTACTCATTCAGTGCTAATCATACACTTCATACCGCAGATATGCCGCCCCGTCATCCCAAAAAGGAGTGGGTTAAAGGTAAGGTGGCGGTTCTGAGGTTTGCCTTTAGCTCTGCTCACGCTCTGGCACTCTTTGTTTCAGCGGCACAGGACAAATATGACTGGCAGAAGGGGCGGGAGGTGTTGGCTGGCGCTCCCAACGCCGGTCCACACTTCGTCTGTGACGGTGAGTGCTTGCAGCATCGGTCAGAAGCAGACTTGAGTTCTTATCACTCCCTACCTGCGGGGATTCCTTTGCAGAATCATTCTCCCCAGAGGCAGTTGAATCGTCCATAGATGCCACTCAGTACGCTTGGTTTCCTGAAAGGTAAATATCCTGCCACCAAAGAAAAGAGAACCCCTACTTTCTAGGGACAATTGTTTCAAACAGCACCCAGCTTCATCCCCAACTCCGACTGCAACAGCCGTCTTCACAAAGCGCCTCATCATCGACTTCGGGCAGGTCGGATAGATCAGAGTAAGCTTAGTTAAATGAGGCCCAAAGCCACAGAAAAGTGACATCCCCTGGACTCCAGGCCTATGTCAGACCTCCTGCCCCCAAATTCGGTCCTCTCGGTCGGCCAGGTCGTGAAGTCCGACATCGAAACATTCAACAAGCTGATGGTGCAGTACAGCTTCACTGAGGCCGAGATAACGCAGTACCGGGAGAGCCGGAGAAAGGGCAAGAACCGAGTAAGTCGATGACAAGTAGAAGGTGGCGTCAACTCGAAATTCTGCACGTTCTTGACTGCAGGAAGCTGCACGGAAATCACGAAGGAAGAGGATCAATCATCAGGAAGGGTTGAAATCGGAACTCAGTCAGAAATTGCAATTTAGGAAGGAGAAACTGGAAAGTAAGGAAGCTTTGACGTGTGCAGCATTTTGGTGTGACAAAATGTTTTCATTGGCAGGCAATTTCCTGAAGAAGAAACAATTGATGGATAAGGGACTGTGCACAACCTGTGGCGGAGTGTCAGGTAGGCATGCAGTTTGTCCTCGCGTGAGTCCGGTTCAATTTGCTCTCCCTAGGCAGCCCTCCGACGTGTAAGTTCTTTACAAGCTTAAGGGGACACTAACGGAGGCACAAAGGAAGATACCAAAAGTCATGCCAGTTAATGTCTACACCTGTCGTACCTGAGAGCAATATGCGTGTGAAATATATCGATTTGTTTTATGACCTCAGATGAGCTTTATTCTGCACGTTTATCACTGTCTGGAGCGCTTAATATATAGTCTCACAAAGAGCTTGGCAAATATCCTGATCCAGACCTTCAGTGCAATTGCGTACGTGACCAGTAGCTTGAATGGAATATTTGCATTAACATGCAAGGTAGTCCACCCTAAAGTACAGTACTTTGTACCTGTTTTTTTTATTTTTGCTCACATGTACTTAGTCATTTCGTTGTCTTTACAAGACAGGAGCCGACACGGGGATTCTCTAAGAACTGACACCTTCTCAAAAGTGAGTTTTCAGAGGTTCTGCTTCTCTCATGTTTGGAAAGTTTGTAGCTCCCTTTTTTGCGACATAGACACCCCATCCGCTGTCATGGCAAGTGATAGATAAGGACCTTGCAGAGAAGGTCATGGTGCTGGTACAATCATTCTCAAAAGCAAGGAGAAAGTAGATTTGGGTAGATATGGGAACTCACTAGAGCACTGGAGAAAATGTTTCTGCCCTGACCACCTTATTGATTTTTTAAACTGTATAAGTGAAATGTTTGAGTGAAAAGATGAATAATCTGTGACATAACCTGTGGCTACCCCAATGATTATTATTGGTCAATGTTATATTAATATTGGGGCAATCCAAATTGACCGGTCCTGCAGCCATCTGGTAGAGTAGCATCGTTGTCTCCACCTGGCACCGAGCTAAAATCTGGAGTAAGCTCGATGTCACGTTTTTCGGATTTAATCGAAAGCCACTTTTCGAGATTCCCTGGACTTCCAGTGCTACGACCGTATCCACGTGATCTTAAGTTGTCCAGTATCTCCACTGTTTCGATGACGGGTGAATTCTGCTGCTCAAGTTTCTTTAAGGCAGAGCTGAAGGCTGACGGAAGAAGTAACTCTGCATCATGATTCCGCTGTTCTACCGGTTTTTGTGCTCTCCTCAACTCTTTAGAAGTTTTTAAAGAATGGCGGTGCTTCTTCCTAGTGCAACTTGCACCACCGTAATTACAAGATTCAGCGTAGTTCCACAACCAACCTACGGTGCCACCCGGAGGAAGAGCATGAAAAGGACCTTCCACAAACATCTGCTGCCCTACCCGAGGTGGGCCAAACGAAAGCTATCCGATTGGCAGCATTGTTGACAGGAAAGGTTTGAGTTCATCAAGGAACTGGACAGCACAGAGTGATCACATAGACGCGGGACAGTTTAGACATGAGCTGTATCTTTTTTAAGTTTTAAGAAAATGTCAAACCAGACAGCTTGGCACTGATGTCGACTAGTAAAGCAATCACCTGTATAGATGTTGATCAAAACACACGACTGCTTAGGAGGAACTGATTGCTTAAAAGAAAGAGTTGTTGTGGCCACAAGTGCTTCAGCTTTAGGACCAAGCTGATGGACTGCACTGCAGCCAATGGCGACCATTTTGAAAACTGTTGAAAGAATAATGTCCCTTAAGAGCTTTAAAAAATTAGGGATTTGATGGATCTTTACGAAAATTTGACATAAGGCAGTTTTATGGGGGGACGGTTGTTGTCCACTGTTGTTGTCGTTGACGGCTGGTTTCCAGAGTTTGTCTTGGTTGTGAAATGTACTTGAAATGTCTACACTTAAGATAAGTCAAATTGGGTTATCCTAAAAAGACAACTTGCCTTCAAGTAGTTCGAAACTGCAAAAAAAGGAACGGCGGATATGCAATCACCCTACAGCTGTGAGCTTCCGTGCAGGCAGAAAATGACTGAGATTGACCTCTCCATGATTCGGGAAAGGCTAAAAATTGGGGTAAAGAAAAGTTTGTCAAAGGATGAGTCTTGGAGTTTTACAAAGGACATGCGGGCAAAGTTTGACCTGCTCTTCATTCATGAGTCTCACAGTCCGTTACTTGTATGACGGAAAGGACCCCTTGTCAGATAGCATTGGCATTGATTTCTTCAAGGAGACACATACCAGCTCAGGAAGCCATTGACAGAACCAGGACGTAAATGAAAGTGAAAGCAATATTTGAAGAGCAATTGTTCATTTTTCTTGGCACATCTCTATGCTGCCTATTTACACCAATAAGCCGTGTCAGAGAGAGCCCAGAGGGAGCTAATCCTCAATCTCCTGCACCATAATAAGGGAGTGAGGGAGATTCATCAGGTCACCAGGGCGGTCAAGATGACAATCTGCTGGGTCAAGCAGCTCCAAATGGCACAGAGGACCCCAACCGAGATTACTACACCAGCCAGAGTACCGAGATTGGTGGCACAGGTGCACCATGCCCTCAAGACAAACCTGGCGGGCTACCATGTCGGCACTGGCCTGCTGGTTCAATGTAATCCGGATGACAATGTGGCTGGGTTGTGGCTGAAGATTTTGAGTGTGAGCCACACAAGAGGCCAAGAGTTCACAAAATTATGCCTGGCACAAAAAAGAGCTGGCTAGAACATGCCAGATTGCTCTTGGACAAGATTAAGCACAAGCGTGCAGGCAAAGTCAACATCTTCACTGATGAGAAGTTCTTCACCCTAGTGCAGCATTCAAATTGCCAAACCAGGTTGATATGGCATAACGGTGAGCTAGACTGTGCCAGATGACCTATGCCACGTGGGCCAAGTCCAGCACCCCTTGGGCACAATGTTCTTCGGCACAGTGACAAGCAACAGGAAGCTGGTGCTGTTGATTTTTGTGAAAAGGGGGATAAAAATTAATGCCAATGCCTACGTGGAGTTCCTCTTGTGCAAAATCAAGCCCTGGACTGACGCCAACTTCGCCCTGGGCATGTTCATCTGGCAGCAGGATAGTGCCATTGTTCACATGGCACTTGAGACGACACATGAGTTCTTGTGCCAAGGCGGGTGGGATTTCCGGGCCAAGACCAACTATCCGCTGTTGAGCCTGGATGGTGCGCTACTGGATCATTCAATATGGGATAAAGTGGCCGGTATGGCATGCAAAGAGGATGCCCCCATCATCAACACACTCAAATACCGGGTGGCTTGTGCATGGCATGCCCTAGATGCCAACTACATCAGCACTGTCTGCACTGGGTTCAGGAGGTGCTTTGAGGCAGTCATCACGACGGAGGGCAGGCAGATTGAATAGCACTGATTCACATAATAAAGTAGAACCCAAGGCAACTATTTTTATTTTATGTCAAAATTTCAAAGTCAGCAGTTTGGCGCAAGAGCAATATTTCATTTGGCCCAGGCAATCGAGAAATTTGGTTCGTCAACCCTGCAACATCGGTACCCAGAAAAGTTTTTTTCTTCACGGTAGTGCTAGAAGCCTGTTCACAAAAGCGAGGAACAGGTTGTCAGACATAAAAGCACTGTTGTATTTTGGTTCTGACGCCAAGTTTGAACAACGTCGAATAATAAAAGTACCTAAGAATGTTGTGTTATTTCATTACATTGCAGGGCAATGAAATTGTTGCTATACTTTCTCTCCTCCCTGAACATAGCTCGCGACCCAACTCCACTCCAATTGCATTGAGTCTTTGGTTCAACTGAACCCGCACTTTTTTGACTCGCTGACATCACTAAAACTGGGACCATATTGATTGATCCGAAAATTAAATGCTTTCGCAGAGAACAAATATCACCATCCTGCGATTTGGCATTTGTTCGTTCTGTACAACTGCCCATTGACGGAATGGCCATACTTCAGAAGTGCTCAGTTTTCATGAAAAGGAATGCCCGAGAGTCTGGTCTGTTACTGATCAGCAAACACAATATTCATGTAATCCTTTCTGATCAATCAATGCTAGCTGGAGCTCTAGAACGAGCTAACGCGACTTACCAAAATGAGTCGGGTACAAATAGCAACTGATTTTGACTCATGAACGCCGATAAGAAAATGACATTTTAAGCCGACTGCAAAGCAGTGTCAGTCTTAAGAAGTCAGTTTTAGACGATTCAGAATCAGTGAAATAAGGCTGGACAATCAAAATTCTCATAATTTTTTAGTCAATAGTCTTTTTGCCCTGCAATTATGATGGAGGAAAACCCTTATCAGCCTCATTTTTTTCCTACCAATTTACATAATTGGGAACCCTTGTGTTTAGAAAACTGCGACCAAAGTGAGCTCTGTGAGTAGAAGAAAAGCACGATTTGGCAGCCCTGCAAGAAGACGATCTGGCGGCCTTGCAACCAGAAATGACCTGGTGTGATGAAGTGGCACTTCATTGAATTAGAGCACTTAAAGTGTACTAAGGTGGAGAGGGCGTTGTGCCAGATGCACTTGGTTTTTGAGGTTTTTAACACTTGACCTTGGCAGAAGGCACTGCATATTCAAAAATTTTGAGACTGGAATGGGGGGTGGGTGGGTTGTACTCCCTGTTCCCTATTTCTATGATGCTAGCTTGACGTACTCAAAGTTATGTCTCAGCGTCTGAGTAATCGAAATTCTGCCTCAGAACATTGTGTTCAACAGTATATGCAGCGAATTTCTACGTAGTCGTAACGAACGGCAACGACTCTACCAGGTGCGCCATAACTCCTCGGACACTTCTTAAGTTAGCTTTTGTGGGCTTATGAGCAAAGCACCTTGTTTGGCTGTCGAATCAACTTTGAAAGACATGGGAACATTGAAAGGCATTGGCTATCAAATGAATCACAAATCAGCTGTCTACATCATCCCCAAACAAAATAATCACAACATGGACAAATTACGTGAAAGATCATTGCACGCATTGAGGCTGGGGACCGGTCCAGTGATAACACCAACAGGTTGTCCATCGCCAGGAGCACCACTGACAGCGTAGAAAAGCTCCACAATGAGACTGGAAGCTTCTCCAGGCGACACAATGGCAATAGACCTCGCTCACCACAAACTACACCGTCACAGTTTGATATGCAAATTCGTAAATGAGCGATTTCTGGGCATCTACATTAAGCTATCATGGAGTCAAGATAGAGAGCCAAGATTTTTGCGACACGCTCCCAGTACATCAGGTGTGCTGTAAAGTAGTTCCTTTCTAGACCTCCTTAGTACAAACGAAATGAATGCAAAATGCGCAATTTGACGTAATGATTGTAATCAACAAAAACTTCACATCACACTTCATTCGTTATTTATCAGCATTAAAAGGTCTCTCTCTCACTGCATTTATTCTCAGTCTTCATATCCTCCAAAATTCTTCTGTCTACTGACAGCTTCTAACTGCCATGCCTGACCTTTTCTATGGCAATGGACAAATATAGAATATAGTAAAGGAAATAGGTCATCTTATTGGGTCTTGTCTGTCAGAATTTAATTATTTCTCGGCGTAATTCCCTTTGGCTTAAGTGCACTCATGCATCCTCTTAAGCCACTTTTCGAACACGTCAACAAGCTTGCTTATGGACAGTAGTACAGCACCTTCTCCTGATCCAGCTGTACTTTAAAAAGACTGTACTCTGTATTCGGACTTGGAGGTAGCATCCAAGCAAAATGGAAGAACTCTTTGTCTAATGGCCTTACTGCTTGGTTTTGATGACCTTTCAGTTCCTCTCTAAAAAACAATAATTATCAATTGATACAATTTTAATAAGTTTACAGGATCTTCAAATGACTGCTTAGAACTAAGTTCTACAACCTCATGCCATTCCCAACGAAACATTGACAAAAAAACACCATCAGATAGCAGCGTGACCCCATTGTTGACTCTTTCAAAGTTAATAGGGCACCGAAAGAAGTTGTCAACCTCCCCAAGGACATCATTGGCATAATTGTTCGTTTTAGGAGCAAAGAACCTCTCCGTGGTCACTTCGTCGGTCAGGAAGAGTTGCTCAACCTGGCCGGAAAGTTCTCTCAGCACATCGGGCTCTTTCTGCTTTCTGTGTATTCCAGATGCTCGTCCGCATCTGGAAGAGTTCACGAGAAAAGTCTCGACGATCGTTACCCTGACAAAGAGCAGCTCAATCATCAATAATAACTTTGAGAAGCAGAAAACTCGAGTGGAAAGCTACGAGAAAAGCTGATTCAGTACATATCCACTTCCTGAAATTCGGTATTTGAGATGGTGCAGAGGTTATAAGACCTAAAGGCAACAGTTCACTCTTCCTAGTCCAGGAAGAGATATCTGACAAAATTGGGTCCTTCGGAGAAGACAGTGAGCAGAAACTTGAGCAAGCTGTGGATTCCTTTTCACAAAGCAACCAGGGCCTTTGGAATCTTTGGAATCTCCCTTTTTATGCTGATTTTCCTTGACTACTTTTGTCGCAGTCCTGGCCGTAGAAATAGCCCACCAGATCGCGTTGACCCTCTTTTGTAAAAGTAACAGTAAATTTTGGCTTCAACAGTGAAGCTTCCTGTAAAGTGAGCGCAATGTCTCTCCTTGCAACTTAAGCTGATCCTGCTGCAGTAATACACATTTCAGCAATCTCGAAGCAGTTGAAGTTATGCACATCGATAGGAAGCTACCGGGTGCGATGAAAGTCTTGAGACAAATAGGAAAGAAAGACCGTTCTAGAATGCTCTACTGTGACTGATGTTAGGGCATAGGTACAGTGGACATCTTCTCAATGGTAGAGCCATTCGCAGCTTCCTTGCGCATCCAGTGCACCAGGTTAGCCCCCAGACATTGTCATCTTTGACTGCCTCAAGCAGGTAGGACTCAGTCTCAATAGCCATGATTTTCCTCAGACTGTGAAGCATCTTGTCTATGAAGATTATGATGTCCCGCACCCCGTATCTACCTCAGGAAGATAGCAATGATCAGAGATTGCCTAAACATGTTTTTGCATTTACTATCACGACCTAATTGCGTAAAATGCATAATTTCCCTTGTACTGGATGCGAGGGTCGATTGATCAAGAATGAGACTGAGAACAGAAATCAGGCTTTAGAAAAAAGTTAGTTTAACACTACTTTTCAGCATAATCTCAATCAAGACACTTGATCGACGCCCCCCAAAGACCATCCAAATTTTCAAATTCGTTGATTTCTGCTGCCCGTGCTAAAACTATGGCATCAAAAGCCAGCACCGCACGGCGACAAAGTTGACCGTACAAAGACGACACCGTAAAAACCATTGAAAAGGTGAGAAAGGTGGGAAATTCAGAACTGCTCGGTTTCTTTCCTAACACCTGTTGGTTTTTAAAAAACGTAAGACTTCGAGCCATAAAAAAGTCACTTAAATTTTGCCGCACATTTCATCTGCACATTTAACCTGAGTACGGTAAAGACTCCTCAATGCGCGAGAGAGTTCCAGAAGTGAAATCAGAGTCATTTCACGTAGAATGGTCCAGCCCCTCTTGGTGCTTCTCTCTATATAGTGGCATGTATGTTCTTGCTCATTAGTGCGACTTAATCGGGGCTTTTTGCTAGAACTAAACCAGTGTTTATGGTCAGGGTGTGACAGAATAGTGCGGAAAACTAACGTCAAACGGGCCATGAAAGCAGTACTAAAGCAGCGTGCAGTCTTGTCGAAGTGATGTTGGTCTGTGGAATCTTTGATTGCACTCAGGTAAAACTGGCGTTTACGTCGCGCATGAGGTCTCAGACTGCGCTGCTGCCCACGGCCACCGTCAGCGTGGTGACGATTTGCCCTATACTACAAAGGACTTGTGAGCACTTGGCCATGAGTCAGCACGTTCTGTTTGGGATTTCCCACTGTTTATGGGCTCCCACGGATGCTCCTTTGTTCAACCAACAGCTTTCTTTTGTCCTTTGTGTGCACGTCTCTTTTACGCACTACTGGAGGGCTAGCAAAAAAAGTGGAGACGAGAGCATATTGCAGATTCTAAGACGCTTCAAATCAGTGGAGTCTCGCAGATTGGCGAGCTCCAACCGTTGGCGTAGCGAATTTAATTTGCCATTAGAACTTGGCGATTTTGCAACGGTAGAGGAGCCAATGTGCTATTACTCAGGCAGTAATTCCCGTCGAGCAAAAGCTTTTCTTTAAGCTCAGGTCAAACAATGCCAACTTTTTGCACAGTTACCTTCACGTTGGCCACTTGACTTCGGTAAAACAAGTCTTTAATCACCGTTAATGACTTTTCGCTGTTGCGGTCCCCGTCGCAAAAAGCGTCCCTGCCCCCCTCGGGCTGCCTGGCTAAATTTTTTGCACGCTCTTTGGTATTCGCTGCTAAACTCAGTCCCCCCACCCGGCCCCACCCGGCCCCACCCGGCCCCACCCGGCCCCACCCGGCCCCACCCCCAAACGGTCCAGAAAAAGACTGGTTCTGCGTTTTTTTGGGACTGTCACAGCCGCGTAAAGAAGAGAATGAGACTCCTTACCTGTCCAACTCCCTGTGTATTGTAAACGAAGACCACGTATTGCATTCTAGAGGACCAAGAAAAATTACAGGGTGCAAGAGACGCGGCGTTATAATAACGTGTGCAAAAATGGCAGACGGCGGAGAGAAGAGGATATAATGGCTGAAATGGTTATGTTACTCTCGCAAAACTGCAAATTAGCCGGACAGAACAAATTACACGCATTGCCCGCTTCTTCAGAAAAGCTATAACAACGTCGTTTGTAGTTAAGCGCGCCCTTTAGTGCGGCCTCTATCGAAATGGGGCATTTGCTCGATCCACCTTTGCTTGTGATGCCTTCCGTGTTGTTAGAGAGAACGGTTTTTGGGTGGGAGAAGCGAAGAAACTCCTGAAGTACAAGGACACGTTGGACACGAGTGTCATGGGCCATCATCGGCCGTTACAAGAGACCTCGCGTTACACGCCTGCTCCGATTCACTTTGGAGAATGTGTCAAGGACGCAAGTTGATAGTATCGACGCTGTCGCGGCCTCTCAACAATGAGCCACAAGAGTGGCGTCAATGTGCACTTTTCAGTCACTGGTCTGGCATGCTCAAGGAACCCATCTTTGGGCGGTGACAAAGATTCTCGTAATTTTGGGTGCGATTTCCCCACTCAAAGTAGCGCGTTTCTACAGGAGGTCATCTTTTTCACTGCGAGCGACCAAAGCGAGCGACCAAAAGCTCCGCGTGCACAAAACGTGCACTTTAATTGTCTTAATCCAAACTTCGTGTTCGCCACTCACAGCTCATTCTTCCCAACAAACTGCCAATTGTACCAATTTGGCCACACGCTTTTCGTCAAAGTAGCCGTTGCTACTTTTCAACTTGGAGCTGATGTGACAGGTGATACAGGTAGAGTGACTTGTGGTGAAACTTATCGTTCTTTATCAGCTTTTTGCCAATACCGTTGATTTGACTCAACTAAATGCATTCGCTGCTCATATTTCGCGCCCGTGTTTTCTCATGCGTGGACCAGAATGCATTTCTTGATACAGGCTGGTCACATAAATCGAAACTGGACTTTCAGGAAGTCTGTCAAAATGCATTTTATCAGGCATAATGTTCCAAAAAAAGATCTTTTGCTCTGACATGACATTCTCTCTCTTAGACACACAGACCTGTAGCAGTCACCAGAGCAGGGATTCACAAATTCTGGTAATTTTTTGGGCTTCTCAAGGATTTTCGGTGGTACGTGACGACGTCGCAGAAAAAGGAAACACTTCCCCCAGTGACATTTCTGGTCTGAAAGCACATACTTCATGCAATTCAGTGGACTAACACCGTATTTTCTCAAACACAAGCAATCCTCCAATATGAGCAATCCCAACCCCAGCATCTGGATTATATGGGAGCTCTGCCTGCCGTTTAAGCATGGATGTTTCCCCCACCCCTGTAGTTGTCTGAAATGAGAAAGACATTTGTGGTGTTCCGAATTTTGGCCACGAACCCGGCACAAGTATGCCCTGTGCTTTAGTGGGCTCTGGTCTTACTTGACTATAAAGGAGTCACTATATCTGATAATATGAAAACAAAGGGTTCAAAAGAAGAGCAGTGTGAGTCATTACTCTGGAGTTCGGAGAATAGTAAGTCAGAGATTGTGGTGTGCGTCTTTAGTATGATGGGGTCCGTCGACTTGACCAGTCTTTGCTCAAGGACAGTCAACCTTGACACAGACAAGTGAGAGATCCTCCTTTCCCGGACCATCATGCGTTCGAACATCCCGCACTGTTTTGCGATGCACAAATTCATATTTTAAGAGCCTTTCCAGCATCATCGTTGACGCTCCTGTGTCCCTTATAAAGAGGTCGTGAACCTTGCGGTTGTCTTTCTGGCACCACCTCCACCAGCAAGGCCAACCGCGGTCTTGTGCTTCTCGGTCTTCCCTTCCAAGAAGGGACAGCGATGGTTGTGAAGTTTACGATGAGAATGGCTGGTATCCTACAATGGGACCCTGACACAGACTTTAACGAGTAGTGAGTAGAGATGAGAAAGTCATGTAAAACATAACAAAGGTATTTTTATAGGAAATTGTCCTTTTTGCCCAGAGTACATAAATTCTCACTTTTGTCATGCACCTAATCAAACTTAAACTTTTTGGCTAAGGAGTCCACATGGTTGAGGGCCTTTGGATGGTGTCTAACTCATGGGACTGAAGGTCTTGGAGCAAGGGGAGGTAACATTTCTTCACCTGAGAAAGGATGAGCAGCCGGGAAGCTGACAGAATCTGTTGCTGAGCTACAGAGTTGGCGGAAATTAGGGTCCCGTGCAAGAAACCCTATATACGCTTTAATTGTTCGATTTATTTATTTCAAAATATTTAGCAGCCAACGTCATTTCAGTCCAGGACGTAACTGAACGAAATATTGTTCAAAATATCCTCCACGCTTTCATATGATGGCGGTCAAATGTCTAGTGACACTAGCTCTGCTGGCTCACTTGCACGACGGAGCTTGAACTCCACTTGACTTCAAACTCTATTTCGGTTTCTCTGTCAGATGAAATGTTTTGCTATTTCATTGTTTTGATTCAGAACATTCAGGGGTAACTTTTCTCACGACGTAACACACATCTAATTTTCAACGCAATCTCATCAAAACCAAGTTTAAAATTAGGGGATACTAATTTCTGCCAACTGTATAATAATATGTTCTTTGTACACAGAACTTTATCTTCCCAAACATTATCACAAGGGACGTCAAAGATATGCAAGAAACTCCCCCTATCGGCGTCCCCACAAGCTGCTGTTATTCTGTAACCAGGTATCACGGGATGTTGCACTTCTTGAGTTTCTAAACATTCCTGAGGAAGCGGACAGTACAGCAACGGATCGATCGGCAATGGCTCAGTCCATACACAGACTTAGTACTTACACCCAGATGTCCAGCGTGGCAGAGCCATCTATGGGATCCCTGATAGGCAGCTTTTAGGCAGAAGAACA
>JAAUXU010054695.1_pt1 | contig 26277 bp, 25 predicted proteins | sample 7278151 | NCBI WGS metagenome assembly JAAUXU01 (sample SAMN14350113, study PRJNA611818) | marine sediment metagenome | isolation source: surface marine sediment (1.8m) | place: French Polynesia: Moorea | collected 2018-08
TTACCTTCGATGTCACTGTGGCTGCATCCGGGCCAGAGGGCATCGCTGAAATTGAAGCCGCCAACAAAGATAAACCATTTGAGCTGGTGATCATGGATTGGAAGATGCCGGATATGGACGGTATTGAGGCCTCCAAGCGCATTAAACAGCACAGGGATTTGAGTAACATTCCAGCCATCATTATGGTGACCGCTTACGGCCGCGAAGAGGTCATGCAGCAGGCGGAGGAGCTCGGACTCGACGGCTTTCTCCTGAAGCCGATCAGCCCTTCGATGCTTTTTGACGCCATTATGCAGGCGTTTGGCGAAGCGCTGCCCGAAACCTCGCGAATTGCCCAAAGACATGAACAGGATGCTGAGGCGCTGAATAATCTGCCAGGCGCCCATGTGTTGTTGGTCGAAGATAATGAAATCAACCAACAGGTGGCCAAGGAAATTCTCGAAGGTGCCGGTTTAAAGATTACCCTGGCCACCAATGGCCAGGAGGCCGTTGATGCGGTCAAGGAGAATGCGTATGACGCGGTGCTCATGGATGTGCAGATGCCGGTTATGGATGGGTATACCGCCACTCGCAAAATACGCGAGTGGGAAACAGAGGTCAGAGGTCAGAGGTCAGAAGACAGAGAAAGAGGCTCAGCCCTCAGTCCTCAGTCCACAGAACTACCCATCATTGCCATGACCGCACATGCCATGGCCGGTGATGAGGATAAGAGTTTGCAGGCCGGTATGAACGGGCATGTGACCAAACCGATTGATCCGGATCAACTGTTTGCCACGCTGCAGGAATGGATAAAGCCGAGTGAGAAACGCGTCCAGCTCCAACAAGCGGATATTGGTGCTGAGAAACCTGAGCCGGATCAGGCGGTCGAGGTAAAAGATGAGCTTCCGGCGGCTTTGCCGGGCTTTGATCTAGCAGATGGACTAAAGCGACTGCAGGGCAACAAAACGCTCTATCGGAAATTGCTGCTCAACTTTGGAAACGATTACAACACGGTCGCAAATGACATCCGCAAGGCACTCGATGCAAAGGATTTTGATCAGGCGCACAGCCTGGTTCATAATCTTAAAGGGCTTGCCGGTAATCTGGCCGCCACGGACCTGCAGGCCGCTGCAGTTAATCTGGAAAACCTTGTCAAGGGTATTGGAAATAAAACACCATCGGCCGAAAAATTGAATCTAAAATTCTCGGATCTTGAGAATGCGCTCAATCAAGCCCTTGAATCGGCTCGGAGTATTGGCGCATCTGCTCAAGAATCCGTCTGTGAGCTGTCCGATGATGAGATTGCAGCTATTCCTGCTGAATTCGCTCAAGATATTGCCAAACGCATTCGTGATGCAGCAGAGATGGGGGATGTTATGACATTGAATGCCGTTGCGGAGGAAATCAAGACGCATTCAGATGCCTGTGAGCCGCTTAGTAAACAGATACTTCAACTGGCGGAAGACTTTGATCTCGATGGCGTTCAACAATTAGCGGATGCATTAGATGCCTGTTGAATTTTTATTTTTTTACTTCTATACTGATTTTTCGATTGATTATCGCTCACACGGTTTTTGCCAAATGGAACCCATATGAAATCACACCAATATTCGTTTGAGCTCAAAAACGACCTGTCCGAACTGGAAACCCTATGCCAGCATTTGAATAAATTTGGCCAGGATACCGGGCTATCGGAGGCCTGCCTCACCGATATCAATATCTGCCTGGATGAACTGTTCACCAATATCGTCTGTTATGGTTTTAAAGACAAGTTAGAGCATCTCACTCTATTTTTACTGCAGCTGAGCAAAGATGTGCTGACGGTAGTCATTGAAGACGAAGGGGTGGCTTTCAATCCGCTTGAAAAAAAAGATCCGGAAATCCCCGACGATCTGAAAGATGTCAGAATTGGCGGCCTCGGAATACATATTGTCAGAAAATTAATGGATGAACTTCACTATGAAAGAAAAGACAGTAGAAATAAGTTGACCTTAAAAAAAAGGGTCTAATTTTTTTGATAAAGCCGGAAAGGAATTAAAAATGGAAATCGAGCACAGAGTGGAAAATGAAATCCTGATTTTTGCCATCAAAGGACGGCTGGATGCGGCAACAGCATCAACAGCAGAAGACACCATAAAAGAAACAATGGCGGATGATACCAAGCAACTGCTGTTTGATCTGAGTGCGCTTGAGTATCTAAGCAGTGGTGGCTTGCGCGTTATTCTGGGGGCTGCTAAAGAAATCAGGCGCCGGGAAGGTAAAGTAGCACTTGCCGCTCTAAAGCCGTATGTTTATGAAATTTTTGAGGTCAGCGGTTTCACGGCCATGATCCCCATCAAAGATTCTGTTGAAGAAGGTCTCAAAGACCTTGCATCGTAGAAAAGCGATGCGTTTCTGGCTACTGGCCGCTGGCTTCTGGCTGCCGACCATTGATCATCTGGCACATTTTGCGGGCGGGGATAAACCCCGCCCCTACAAGTTCGATTAAACGTTTTTGTGTAGGGGCGGGCTTAATACTCGCCTGCCGATTGAATAAGCCGGTTGCCAGCCGCCAATGCCTAATTGATAGCTTTCTTTAAATTGATAAACGCGCTGCGGTCAAAGCCAAGGGTTTTGAAAAAGGAAAGCAGATCGGTTGAATCCCAGCGGACGGAGGTATAAACTTTTTCAATACCCGCCGCCTTATAAATTTCAAATATTTTTTGGGCCATTTCAGCCCCGATACCCTGGCCCATGAATTCGGGATCCACTCCCACGGTCGCAATCCAGGCACTTTTGGTTTCACCAAAACCGGCTGTCAGGATATAGCTGATCATAAAGCCCACGACTTTGCCTTGATGTTCGGCCACATAGCACGCTTCCTCGCCATTTTGGGCATGCCCCTCCACCACTCTTTTAAAATCCGGTTCTACCGGACGGCGTGTAATAGCGGCGTAAATTTGGGTAATCGTTTCTGCATCTTCCACTTGTAAACGTCTGACTTGAAAATTCTCCACGGGCAAAATCCTTATCGCTGGAAGGGTTAATCGGTTCTGATGATTTTTACCTTATGACCGACCCAATTGGGCGGGAGATAAACTCGACCACTGTTACCGCTTGATTTGACTCGCTTTTCGATCATTTCTTCGCCGTATATTTCAAACTTCACCCTGTTATCCGGCGTCGCAGCGGCGGATTTATTTCGATCATCAACTTTTTTCTTATTTTCGTTTTTTGCGTTTGCCACGATGAAAGGCCTCTTTCTTCAAGCTGGTTGTTTCAAAAAGTTTGGTTGGGTTTTCAGAACGGCTCCCGATGGGTCACCTGCAAATAGAAGGTCTCATAAGGTCTTGAAATTACATTTTTAATATTAAGACTTCGTTTTGATAAAATACATAGTAGAGCTACATTAAAGCTACATTGTATCAGAGTCAAGCAAAAATTATGAAAATTAACTGGTACTGACACGGTCAATTTTTAAATCTGTCATCGAAAAGGCGATCGTAAGATCACCTTAGGTATTGAAGTGGAGTCGATCACCACCCAAGCAGCGGTGGTCGAAGACGGCTGGCTGCCGGCCGGTGCGGTGAAATCGACCTAATGGTGGTCAGCGTTCTGGAAACAAAAATGGGGCATGCCATCGAGGTATCTGAAAAAAACCCGGCTCATAGGAACCATCGGGGCGGCCTTGATTGCCAGCTCACAGAAATAAATTAATCTTGGTTTTCGGGATCCAGCTTGAGGTGGTCTGGCACAATCATGGATTCGACAATGATCTCCTTGAGTGATAGGGCTTTGATGTTCAGCTCAAATTCTTCACCCAGATCATTAATCTGGTCAAAGCAATTGTGGCAGGGCGTGATCACGATTTTAGCGCCGGTCTCTTTGATTTGATCGGCCTTTAACTTGCCGGATGCCATGCGGTAGGGTTTATAGTCCGGGCCCATGGGCATAATACCACCCCCGCCGCCGCAGCAATGATTGTGTTCCCGGTTGGGGGCCATATCCCTGAAATCTTCGGCAATGTAAGGAATGATCTTGCGGGCATGCTCCCACAGGCCGCCGTTGCGCGACACGTTGCAGGGGTCTTGGTAGGTGATCGGTTCTTTTATTTTTTTGTCGGGATCGATCTGGATGCGGCCGTCGCGCAGATATTCATGCATCAACTGCACATAATGCTTAATTTTAACCGGCGGTTTACCATCCGGGTAACCAGCCATATAGGGGCCTTCAAATGCCATCGAGCGGTAGGCATGACCGCATTCGGTTATCAGAACATACTGGGCGTTTAGCTCCTGGGCTTTGTCATATACATTTTTGACTTGTTTACCGGCCAGCTTGCGGTTGCCCGCAAACATCGGCAGATTGGTGCAATCCCAGCCAAAGGTCGGCATGGTCCAGCTTTCTTTGGCGGCCGCAAAAATGATTGCCGCATATGAAATGTCCTGAGGGTAATAAACCGGTTCGCGCGGGTTGACGGTGTACATGTATTTGGTATCGGGCTGGTCGATGGGAATGTCCACCCCTTTGTAATCATCTTCGACCTCTTCAACCATCCACTCACAGGTGTCGACGAGTTCTTCAACCGGTATGCCCATATGATTTCCCGTTTTGTCGCAATGGTCAGAAAAATAAGCCAATTGCTTGGGCGTGATGCCCTGGGAGTGGCAAATGCTGCGGGTAATGGTAATCATGGTGGCCACATCGATGCCAAAGGGGCAGTACATTGAGCAGCGTTTGCACATCGTGCATTGCAGCCAGGCGATTTGGTAGCATTTTTTCAAAAAAGCGCGGTCCACCTTGCCTTTGCGCCGGTACATCTCACCTAGCGTGTGTCTGAACTTATAAGCGGGGCTTAGATGGGGGTCCCGCTCATTGGCCACGTAAACAAAACAGCTTTCAGCGCACAGACCACAGCGCGAGCAAATGCTCAGCCAGGTTTTTATACGGGCGCCATCGTTGGCCTTCAATATGGCGCGCACCTGGTTGACATCTACCGGTTTGTCGGTATCATCCTCGTATTCAAACTTCTTTTCGGCAATGTCTGCCATTTTTAAACTCCGAAATATATGAGAGAGTTAAGAAGTTCTCTCGCAAAGACGCAAAGGCGCAAAGATTATTTAAAAATCATTTACCTTTGCGAGCTTGGCGGCTTTGCGTGAGGTAACATCTTTATTTCCATTTTCGTAAAACCTATATCAAGCCTACATTAAATAAGAACACTCGAGTTTTTACCATGATCGGGCTCCTCTCCGCCCACCCATCTCAAAGCCGATAAACGCCCGGGTGAAAAAGAAAAGGATCATGTGTGCCAACTTGGTGATCGGGATCAGAATCAACAGAATTTGACTGAATACAATATGCAAGATCAGCATCACTTCATATGGCCCCCATTGATGATAGGCCAGGAAACCAGAAATAAACGGCAGCATGGTGATCACCAGCAGCGTGTAATCCCAGGCACTGGTTAAGATTCTGACCTCAGGTCTGATTCGACGACGCACAATTAAAAACAGGGCCGCAGCAATAAAAACCAGGGTCAACCCGTCGGCCCACCCGTCGGGCAGAGACCACAGGGTGATGCCGAAAGCTTCCTCCCATAAAAAAATGTGGGCGCTTAAAAACAACGGCACAGCCACCAGCGACAGATGAAAGATAAAAGCGACAATCGAAAAAACCGGCTGCTGCCGCATAGAGGCGCTGGCAAAGGGGATGATCCAGTGAACAATGGATCGCAATCCCCAGTCCGCATTGAAATGATTGTAAATGACGCGATCTTTTTTACGACTCAGGCGAAATAAGAAAGCCATTCGGATAAGCAGCCCGCCGACAAAAAAGATAAAGGTAAACCAGAGGGCCGGCCCGGTTAAAAATTCATATATGCTGTTCCAGTTTAAATTTGCGTTTGGCATTGGTTAATTTGTTGATCTGAATCTGAGCACATTAAGACGTTCTACTGATTGAGCCAATGGTACAGATGAAGCCAAAAAGGGGAAATCCTAATCCGATTTGCCGTTTTTGTCAATTAAACCTAACCGTATGAGGCCATTTTCTTGGAAAAAATGATTTGCGAAGGATCATCTTTGGATGATCTCGCAACCTGGCAGGGAATTTCCTTGAGCGGTTGGAAAGGTGGAGAGTAGAAAAATGATCAGCTTATGTTACTTGACTACGTTGATAATTTCTTTGAATTTGTCACCTTTGGCGATTCTAAGCAATTCAAACAAGACGGTTTCAGTACTGGTCAGACCGGCGCCGGCCTGTTTGCATTTTTCAAGGCCGATTTGCTTATTTTCAGCTGTGCGGGAGGCAACTGCATCAGCAACCACCTGGACGGCGTAATTCTGAGCAATTAAATCAGCTGCCGTCTGATAAACGCAGACATGGGTCTCAATGCCGGCAACCAATAAGTTTGGGCGATTCAGCTTTTTGAGTTCTTTGACAAAATTCTCATTACCGTAGCAACTGAAACTGAGTTTGCTCAGTGGTTTTTGATTCGGCAAAAGTTCGGCAATTTCGGTTATAGTGGGCCCCAGTCCGGCGGGATTTTGCTCGTTCCATAAGATGGGGAGCTCCAGTATTCTTGCGCCTTTGACCAGTCTGATGATTGTATCGAAAAATCCTTCTTTGTCATGCATGGCCTGGGCCAGTTTGCCCTGAACATCGACCAAAACCAGTGCGCTGTTTTCAGTTGTCAGCATTGCATTGCTCTCCTTACAAAAAAGGGCAGAGTTAGGAAGGCTCTGCCCGTTGGCTTCTAATTAGTTATAAATTAAAACGACAAACAATGTCTATTCGTCAAAAACCAACTCGCTGCGCCATTTTCCGACCCGCAGCCATCGCTCTCTGCGTTCGGCAGCCTGGCGGCGTTCCTTACCCGTTCTTCTTTCCAGGCCGCCTTTTTCAAAATATGCCGCGCTCAGCTTTTGGTGGCAGTCTCGATCCGAGCGGCCTTCTAGCAGAGAACGCTCCCGCCATGCGCCCATTTCTGTCCTGTTATCTTTTTGCTGTCGGGTTTCGTTTTTCTGGTCCATTTGGCATCTACCGTTGGTGCGCTAAAATTGTCATCATCTGGCAAAGTTGATTTCCAACGCTGCAACATGTATTTTCGCTATAAACTTCAGAGCGATACAAACATCGATGGCCGCAAACAGTTATTTTTAGAAGGCTTGGTTTTTAATTCGATCAATATTCGTTTGAATTAATAAGAAAAATTACAAAATATGTCAATGAATAATTCAGGTTTCCGGGTTGCAAGTTGCGGGTTACGAGTTGCGCGTTCCTTGAACGCGTTACGGATTGCAGGTCGCGAGTTTCATGGTCCAGATTGCCGGCCGAAAGTGACCAGCTGCCAGTAGCCAGTAGCCTGACAGATGAAATCAAATTTTGCGTTGTGTGCGATTCGGATATAATTGAAGGAATGCGTTAACTTTTGATTTTGACCACTTCTGACTTGTTTGCCGAAAATTCTGTGATGGCTTTATGTTGGTGTGCGTTAAGCTGGCTGAATTTTACGCCAATTCCATTTTGGCTGCTCCAGACAATTTCACCGGTGATGGTCAGTGGTTTCTGATAGCTGGGAGCCGAAAATGTCATGATGATTTCCTGGCTGCTGAAGAGAGCGTTGCTGGTTTCGATAAATACCCCATGATCGCTGATATCCAGTATATACCCGTCAAACTGGCGACCCTGAACGATGTAGGTCAATGGTATCAAACAGGGTTTGCGCGTGTATCTACGTCGGTCTTCGCTGATGATAGTGTCAACCTTGGTCTGCAAATGCTTCAGCAAAGCAGCTTGATGCTCATCGGACATGTCGATGACCAGCTTGAATAATTGAGCGCTAAATTGCTCTTTTAATAGATCTTTTAAAATAAGGATGAACTGGTCTTCTGAGATATGGTTTATCAGCTCAAATAAGCGCGCGATGATCGGGTATTTGCCAACAGCGGTATCAGATGGATTCATTATTTACTCCCTGAAAGTCTACATTTGGCGGAACTCCGCTCTTTTCACTGAACGTGCAAATCAAGGCTTTTGCTCAGTCGCTATATGCCTTATCGGCAATATTTATCGTAAACTTGATTCTCAAGGAATGAAATGGATAAAAATTCCAAAGAGTTGGCACTGAGCATAGTTAAACTTTATTGCTACTGCCGGTTTTGATAGGCGCTGGTGGTCATCTGAAAAGCAGGCCATGACCCGAATAGATTTTTATTGCCAAACCCAACTTCTTTCTGTTATAGCCATTTTATTTAATTTCAATTGTTTAATTGATGAGGCGGATTCATTTTTTCTTGACTGGGAAACCTTTTATTTGAATGGCGTTTTTGATGACCCGGCGCTTCTCTATGACGTGTTTTTAACTGGATGATGTTTTCGAGGGATGACGACGGGGAAACCTTTAATTCCAGAAAAAGGAGGCAAAATGATGAAACGTTTCAAACTACTTGTAGCTGTCTTTTTGGCGGTGGTGCTGACCTCAGGCATTGCGCTGGCCGGCACACTCGAAGAGGTTCGCGCCAGAGGCCATATTATTGCCGGTGTCAACGGCGGCGTATTTGGTTTCAGTATGCCGGATGACAAAGGCGTCTGGAAAGGACTGGATGTTGACACCGCCAGGGCCATTTCCGCTGCCGTATTCGCTGATCCCAATAAAGTCAAATTTAGTGCACTAACGGCAGTACAGCGTCTGCCGGCGCTGCAGGCCAAGGAAATTGATGTGCTGTGCCGCAACACCACCCAAACCCTCACGCGCGAAACCGTCAACGGTTTGAATTTTGCCCCCGTCAATTACTACGATGGTCAGGGCTTTTTGATCTCCAAGAAATTAGGGGTTAAAAGCGCCAAAGAATTAGGGGGTGCGACGGTTTGTGTGTTGCCGGGCACAACCACCGAGATGAATGCGGCCGACTTTTTCCGCGCCAACAACCTGAAATGGAAGCCGGTGGTTATTGAGCAAACCGCCGAATTAAATAAAGCCTTTTTTGCCGGGCGCTGTGACGTGCTGACCTCAGATATGTCCCAATTGGCGGCGCAGCGATCGGTTTCGCCGAATCCGGCAGAATATGTACTGCTGCCTGAAATTATTTCCAAGGAACCTCTGGCGCCGGTTGTGCGGCATGGAGACGACCAGTGGTATGACATCGTTAAATTTACCGTCATGGCCCTGATCAATGCTGAGGAAATGGGGATTACCTCTAAAAACGTCGATGATATGCTCAAAAGCAAAAATCCGGAAATCCAACGTTTTCTGGGCGTATCACCGGGTATGGGTAAAGCCCTGGGCCTGGATGAAAAATGGGCCTACAATATCATCAAAATGGTCGGAAACTATGGCGAAATCTATGAACGCAACGTCGGGCCGAATACACCGTTAGGCCTTGAACGGGGACTGAATGCATTGTGGACCGAAGGTGGTATCATGTATGCCGCTCCGTTCAGATAATCGGTCAGAAAGGTGCCCCACGTTTCAAGTGGGGCGCCTTATCATTATCGCGTGAATTGTAAAGAGCGCTGCAATTTGACTGGAATCCAATTAGCGTAGCGTTTAGCGTAGAGATGGCCATGGTAACGGACGGAAAAGCAATCCCGGCAGACACCGATCTGTCTGAAAAAGTTCCTTTCTGGCTTGATCCTCAAAAGCGTGCCATTGTTTATCAGATTGGCGTGCTGTGCATGTTCGGGCTACTGGCCTACTATCTTATCTCCAACACCCTGATCAATCTTGAAAAGCAAGCGATTGCCACCGGATTCAGCTTCCTGAACAAGGAATCATCCTTCGAGATCGGTGAGACCCTGATTCCGTATTCAGCCGCCAACACCTATGGGCGTGCGCTGGTGGTCGGGGCCCTCAACACTCTAAAAGTCGCTTTTATCGGCATTGTCATCACCTTGATTTTGGGAACCATTCTCGGGATTGCCCGTCTGTCGAGTAACTGGCTGGTTTCAAAAATCGCCGGGATCTACATTGAAGTGATGCAGGATATCCCGGTACTGTTGCAGCTGTTTTTCTGGTATGCGATTTTTTACGAAAGCCTGCCATCGCCGCGCGAGGCGCTCAATCCTTTTCATGGACTCTTTCTTTGCAACCGCGGCGTTATCTTTGCGGTTCCCGAAAGCCATCCTGCGCATAAATATATGCTTCTGGCTTTAATATTAGCTTGCATCGGCATTTACTTTTTCCGGCGCTGGGCCAAAAAACGGCAGGATGCAACCGGACAGGCGCTTCCGGTGTTCCGTATCTCTATCGCCACCATCATTGGCCTGCCGTTGACAACCTGGCTGATTTTTGGTGCTCCGGTGAAAATGGATGTGCCTGTGCTGACGGGTTTTAATTTTAAAGGCGGAACGACGCTCAGCCCCGAATTCATAGCCCTGCTGTTGGGCCTGGTGCTGTATACAGCCGCATTCGTTGCGGAAGTGGTGCGGGCTGGCATTCAATCGGTGAGCAAAGGCCAGCGCGAGGCCGCCATGTCCATTGCTTTGAAACCGACGCAGGTATTGAATCTGGTGATTTTACCTCAGGCGTTGCGGGTGATTATACCGCCGTTGACCAGCCAGATGCTGAATCTGACCAAAAACAGCTCGCTTGCGGTGGCCATTGGATTTCCGGATTTTGTTTCGGTCGCCAATACCACTATTAATCAAACCGGCCAATCTATTGAAGGCGTGGCCCTGATCATGGCGGTTTATCTGATTTTCAGCTTGTCCACTTCAGCATTTATGAATTGGTACAACAAAAAGGTTAAACTGGTCGAAAGATAAAAAGCCCATGGAAGCTTATGTTCAGGAAACACCGGTAGAGGAGTTAAAACCACCGGTTTCGAGTGTGGGGGTCCTTGGATGGGTGAAAGCCAATCTGTTCAACGGCTGGTTTAACTCCCTGCTGACGATCGTAACACTTTATATTCTGTGGGAGATCATTCCACCGTTTATCCGCTGGGCTTTTATTGACAGTGTCTGGAATACCACCGGAGCCGTGTGCCGGGACATAGACGGCGCCTGTTGGTCGATTATTACGACCAATTTGCGCTTCATTATTTTTGGCTTCTTTCCGTATGACCAGCAGTGGCGGCCTTTGATTGCCATGCTGCTCCTATTTGGCTTGCTGTTTTACAGCCGTGACCGAAATCATTGGCATAAATACTTGGCTTATGCCTGGCTGATCGGCTTGGTGGTTATGGGGTTTCTGATGCGCGGAGGGCTCTTTGGGTTGCCCGGGGTAGAAACCTCTCAATGGGGTGGGCTGCCGCTGACGCTGCTGCTATCCGTTTTCGGGCTCACTGCGGCCTATCCTCTGGGGGTTGTCCTGGCATTGGGTCGTCAGTCTCGGATGCCGGCAATTCGCATGCTGTGCGTCGTGTACATTGAACTCATCCGCGGCGTCCCGCTGATCAGTCTGCTGTTTATGGGCTCCATAATCTTTCCACTATTTTTGCCCGAAGGCATTACCATCAATCAAATTTTGCGGGCCCAGGTAGCCATTATTTTGTTTACAGCTGCCTATATTGCCGAAGTCGTTCGCGGCGGTTTGCAGGCTATGCCGCGCGGACAATACGAGGCTGCTGAGTCCATCGGGCTAAACTATTTTCTGACCATGCGGCTGATTATACTGCCCCAGGCACTGAAAATTGTAATACCGCCGACCGTAAGCATCCTCATTTCCGCCTTTAAAGATACGTCTCTGGTGGTCATCATCGCACTCTGGGATCTGTTGAAAACCACCCAAGCGACACTATCAAATCCCGAATGGATGGGTTTCAGCCGCGAGGCTTATATTTTTGTTGCCATACTTTATTTTTTAGGCTGTTTTTCGATGGCCAATTACAGCCGTAAGCTGGAAAAGGAATTGTCTACTGAAGAACACTAAGAAGTCTAACGAATACGTTTCATTCGAATTTGGAACGAGAGGACCCAATGACCGAGGAAAAGTCAGCAAACAGCGATACACAGAGAGAGACGGAACCCATTATCGAAATTATTGATATGCACAAGTGGTTTGGGGAATTCCATGTGCTGCGAGGTATTGATCTGACCATTCAACAAAAAGAGCGTATCGTCATTTGCGGTCCGTCAGGTTCCGGTAAATCAACCCTGATTCGCTGCATTAATCGTTTGGAAGAGCATCAACGCGGCAAAATTATCGTTGATGGTATTGAGCTGACGAATAACCTCAAAAATATCGAAAAAATCAGAACCGAAGTCGGCATGGTCTTTCAGCACTTCAATCTTTTTCCGCACTTGACCATTGTTGATAATCTGGCCCTGGGGCCGATTTGGGTCAGAAAAGTGCCCAAGAAAGAAGCTGTTGAAACCGCCATGCATTATCTGGAAAAGGTCCATATTGCCGAGCAGGCCCAAAAATTTCCTGGACAGCTATCCGGGGGGCAGCAGCAACGGGTGGCGATTGCCCGCAGTCTGTGTATGTCGCCGAAAATCATGCTATTTGATGAGCCCACCTCTGCCTTGGACCCCGAGATGATCAAAGAAGTTCTGGATGTTATGATAGACCTTGCCCAGGAGGGTATGACCATGATTGTGGTGACTCATGAGATGGGTTTTGCCAAGAGCGTGGCCCACCGGGTGCTATTTATGGATTTTGGGCAGATTGTGGAAGGAAACACGCCCGAAGAGTTTTTCGAAAATCCCCAGCACGATCGCACCAAACTATTTCTCAGCCAGATATTACACTAACCTCACCCTTTTTCCCAAAAATTACAGCCGAATCAGTCAATTTATGCTAAAATAAGACCCATGACGGGAGTTGTCGGTTAAGCGTTTGATAAGAACTAAAATCTTTCTTAGTTCTAAATTGAAGTGACCGATAATCCCTAACAATTAACGCCTGATTGAGGGCAACGTCTCAATCAGGCGCATCTAGTTTAAGTTTGAGGTGTATCTGGCCGATATAGCACTAAATTAGCCACAAAATAGACCGGTGAAAATCGACCGGAGTGTCGCATGAATTTGTATTACGCTGATGGTGATCGGCAGGTCGGACCGATTGGCAAAACTGAGCTGCAGTCCCTGATCAGAACCAAAAAAATAGATGCCAATACCCTTGTCTGGCAGCCCGGCATGACGGAGTGGCAAGCCTTGGGTATTTTTGTGCGCCGTAAAACCCAAGGTGAGGCCGCAACGAGGGAACCGGCGCCGCCGGCCCAACAATCATTGTGTTCTGAATGCGGTCAAGCGTTTGCCGAAGATGACATGATCCGGTTTTCAGATGTCTGGGTGTGCTCTGGCTGTAAACCGATTATTGTTCAAAAGATCAAAGAGGGTGTCGCCATTTCCGGTGCTATGGATTATGCCGGGTTTTGGCTCCGTTTTGGGGCCTGGTTTATTGATTATATCATCTTGGGCATTATCAGCATGGTAATTTATCTTCCGATAACCCTATTGGGTGCCTTTTCTTTTGATCAACCGGCTGTATTCGTCACCTTTCAAGTCATTTCAACAATTCTCAATTTTGTCCTCCCGGCTGCCTATGAGATTTGGTTTGTGGGCAAATATGGTGCGACACCGGGGAAAATGGCCTGTAAAATAAAAGTGGTCACCGCCGACGGACAGATGATCAGTTATGGCAGATCTGTCGGCAGACATTTTGCTAAATATATCAGCGGGTTGATTCTTGGAATCGGCTATATCATGGCCGGGTTTGATGACCAAAAGCGCTCGCTGCATGACCGAATATGTGACACCCGTGTGATCAAGTCAGGGGAGATATAGGCGCACTATGGAGTGTTGGCGTAATGGAGTAGTGGATTAATGGATTTTTGAAAATTCAGGTTTTCCCAATACTCCAGCACTCCAGTCCGGCCTTCGTAGCCGAGGCTACTTCGGCGGAGTAGGCTACTCCATTACTCCGGTTGAATATGCCACGGGTTCTATAGTTTGAACTACCGTTGTTGACATAATTAGCAATTGAAGGAGCGATCCGTGATTGCCTGCACCCGGTGCAAAACACCACTTGATGCACAAGCCCTCAACACGTATGCGTTGAACTCGTGTAAGGCTTGCAATGAGTCCTTTCGAGCAGATGTTTATCCGGCATTATTTCGCAAGCTGCCTTCCGGCCAGGGCGGTGCGCCGCTGCAGGATGAAGAAGAAGCCAGTTGCTTTTATCATCCGGCCAAAAAAGCGGCTGTGGCCTGTTCGGCCTGCGGTCGCTTCCTGTGCGCGTTGTGTGATGTTGACTTTAATGATCGGCACCTTTGTCCGGCGTGTCTCGAGACCGGTAAAACCAAACGCAAGATTAAAAATTTGGAGAATCATCGGGTATGTTATGACACGGTGGCATTATCGATTGCGCTGATTTCAACACTGTTTATATGGCCGACCATCCTTTCTGCACCGATCGTTATTTTTATGGTCATTCGATACTGGAACGCCCCCAGCAGCATTATCCCCCGCACAAAAATTCGTTTTGTCATGGCATTTTTGATTGCCGGGTTGCAACTGGCAGGGTGGCTTCTGTTTTTCGGCGGATTGATGGCCGCCTAAGCAAGCGGTTATTTTAAATAAGATGAATTATAGCCTTACGCAAAGACGCTAAAGCGTAAAGAAGATACACGCTTTTTTTTCTTTGTGGTCCAATTGGGCTTTGCGCGAAAATGATTAATTAAACTCGGAACAAACCAATCTCTATATTAGCAATGACTGTATAAGAGATAGGTTGTGAATGGGAAAAAATGGCTGTACCACCACCACCAACTTACCATCGACTGCCCGGCAAGAAAAAAGGCTTTGTTATGGGGCAACACACCCTATGGCGGGGCAAAGATCACTTGCTTCAGATTTATGCGCGCTGGGGTTCTGAAGATTATAAACGCTATTACTTCAACGACATTCAAGCGATCATCACGCGCCGAACCGAAACCGGAAAAATTCAAAACTTTGTGATGGGTGCTTTGACAGGTCTTTTCGTTCTTCTGGCGGCGACTTCGGCAAGTGCCTGGATTCCTTTCAATGGCATTATAGCGTTCGTTATGCTCGTTATTTTGTTGGTCAATGCCATCAAAGGGCCCACCTGTGAAACCCATCTGTTGACAGCTGTTCAAACTGAAAAACTACACTCGCTCAATCGTTTATCCACGGCGCAAGCGGTCATGAATCAGGTTAAACCGATCATCGAACGTTTTCAGGGGCCTCTGCAGCATGAGACCCTTATCCAACAGAGTGCACAACTTTCAAACGCTGGGCAGCAGAGGCCTCCAACGCGTCTGGAGCAAAGAGCCTCGAAAGCCCGCAAAAACGAAAGCGGGCGGGTGCATCTGATGCTGTTCGTTCTGTTGAGTTTCCATGGCCTGATAGTGGCGGTCGGTTTTATGCTAACGCATGTTGGTTTGACCTTTGTGGGAATCGCCGTAATGCTAATGATGGGAATCTGCGTTGTCATCGCCTTGGTCAAACAGTATGAAAGCAACTTACAGCACCCCGTCCGCACGATGACATGGGCGGCATTGGGATATGTCTGTTTTTCGTTTATCAGCAGCTATATCATTAGTATGGGACTGGCTTTCAAGAATCCCGACATTGTCCACAATCAATGGGAAATGATCAAATTGTTTTCCAAAATGACGCCTTGGGACAGCTCTTTGATGATGACCCTTAACATTATCGCTTTAAGCGGTGCGGTGGCCATCGGTATACCAGGACTTTGCTTATTACGAAAATCGCTGCGTGCCAATTTAACGGCTGCAGGCGATTCGGCCGCCCCAGTTGTTGACGCTACACCCAAAAGGATTTCTTAATGGAAGATTTACTGCACCAACGCTGCTTCAATCATATGTTGCGGGAAGCCGTTGCTCGTTGTCCCCAATGCCAGCGTTATTTTTGCCGTGAATGCGTGACAGAACATGATGATCAGGTATTGTGCGCCACTTGCTTGAGCACAGATGCCGATGCCAAAAGTTCAGATCAAAGCCGCTTTGGCAGTATGATGCGTTTGATGCAGTTTTTAATCGGAACAACAGTGCTGTGGGTGTTTTTTTATTACCTTGGACAAATTTTACTTTCTCTTCCCTCAGCGTTTCACGAAGGGACCTTATGGGAAAAGGGGTGGTGGGATTAGCTATGAAGCCCAGAGTCAAAGAACATCGCCGAAGTGCGATTCTGCTTGTGGAAGAAGCCGTCCATCTCTTGCGAAAAGCGCCCTTGTCTTTACTCTCTGCTTACGCCATCGGAACACTGCCATTTGTATTGGCGCTATTTTATTATTGGGCCGATATGAGCCGCAGTGCTGATGCCCACCAATATCATGCGGTGGCCTCTCTGGGGATGGCGCTTCTCTATATATGGATGAAATGCTGGCATGTGGTTTTTGCCGCACGAATAAAAAAGACATTGAGCGGCGAACCACCACAAAAATGGTCTCAGCAACGCGTCCTGTCGCTGGTAACAACCCAAACGCTGATTCACGCGACAGCTTTTATTGTGTTGCCGCTGGCCGCTGTGGTCGCTTTGCCGTTTGGCTGGTGCTATGCGTTTTATCAAAACGTGACCGTCGAAGCGGCAAACGAGGAGTATAAACCAAAAGCGCTATGCCAAAAGGCCTGGTCGCAAGCCAAATTGTGGCCGCGGCAGAACCATATATTGATGTCCATTTTCTTCGTCTTTGGTATCGTCGTTTTACTAAATGTCGCCAGTGCCATTTACATGGTGCCACATCTGGTCAAAAAATATCTTGGAATCGAATCCTTGTTTACGCTCAGCGGATTTCACGTGATCAATACCACTTTCTGGGTGGTGACAATCGGCATATCCTATTTATGTCTGAATCCGTTAGTTAAAACTGTTTACGCCTTGCGATGTTTTTATGGGACCGCTATTCATTCCGGTGATGATTTAAAATTGGGATTAAAGGCATTGGTGATCGGGCGGTCGCTGGCCATCATCGGCTTGATTGTGCTTGGACTGTTGATTGCCAGCCCTTCACGCGCTGTAACCGACGCGCAGCAGAAAGTCGCGCCAGCGGCTTTGGATCGTTCGATAGATGAAGTCATGCAGCAGCGGGAATTCATGTGGCGGATGCCCAGAGACGTGCAGGCTGAAGATCAAACAGAGCCTCAAGGCCCCATTGCTGCTGTGGTGACCTGGATTGTTGACAAGATCAGTGAAGGCTTCGACACTGTCATCAATTGGATCGACCAATTAATTGACTGGCTGCTGGCGTTGTTTCCGACCAGTGAGCGCGAGAAAAATGCGGCGGATGTAAATTGGGTCTCCCTGGTACAGTTTGGTGTTATCGCTTTAATAATCGGTTTAGTGATCGTTCTGGCCTATGTTGTGTGGCGCACTTTGAGCCGACGCCAGGTCGCCAAAGCCGAAATTGCAGCGGCGCCCGTGGAGACCATGCCGGATCTTGAAGACGAAGATACCACCGCCGATGACCTGCCGGTAAACCGCTGGCTAGATTTGGCACGCGAATTAGCCGTCAAAGGATCCCTGCGCTTGGCCTTGCGGGCCTTTTATTTGGCATCCCTGGCCGGTCTGGCTGAGCATGAGTTGATTACGATCGAAAAGTATAAGTCCAATCGCGAATATGAAACCGAGCTGCACCGCAGGGCTCACCAGAAACATAATTTGTTAACCGATTTTAGGCAAAGCAGAGAAATTTTTGATCGCGTCTGGTATGGGCTGCGGTCGATCAAAGAATCTGAATTGGAGAATTTTGCTGCACTTCAAAAAAGGATGATTACCCTTGCCCAAGGCTAATGCCATACGCACCATTATTTTTGTCGTCATTATTACCGGCTTTTTGCTCGGGGTGGTTAAACTGTTTCTGCTGCGCTTTGAAGCCGGAGACATTTATCCGCCTTACTCAACGTTGCGCAGCGATCCAGTAGGAAGCCGGGCGTTTTATCGCAGTTTAGAAAATTTGAGAAACATTTCAGTGCAGCGCAACTACCAGACATTGGCAAACTTGGAATTTGAGCAACCCAGCACCTTTTTTTTTATTGGTGCATCGGTATTCAATTCTGAATCCGTGGCTGAAGAATGGGTTGACGTTATTGAGCGTTTAACCACCAGCGGTGGCCGGCTGGTCCTCTCATTTATACCGGTTGAGAAAAAACCGGCAAAATGGCGCATATCATCATGCTCGGCTAACCGTACCGACCCATCTCCAGATCAAAACGACGGTCAAACAGATGAATCCGCTGACACTCAAGCGGACGCCGACACGGGGGAGGCCCCATCCGATAGTACTTCCCAGCAGCCCATCTCATCAACAGAAACCCAATGTGTTGACCTAAGAGACAAATGGGGGCTCCTGTTGGCATTTGCTGATACCCCGGCGACCACGGCTGTCAAAACTATTACTGACGAACCGTTGGCAGGTACAGAAAATTTGCCGCAGCGCATTTCCTGGCACACAGCCGTTTATTTTGATGATTTGGATGATAGCTGGCGCGTTATTTATTCCGCAGAGGGCCGACCGGTTATCGTAGAAAGATCCTATGGCAATGGCAGCCTGGTGCTTTTGGCGGATACCTTTTTCATCAGTAATGAAGCTTTACGATCCGAGCGGTATCCGGAATTGTTGGCTTGGACAGTTGGACCCAATACACGGCTAATTTTCGATGAAACGCATCTGGACATTCGTAAGCAACCGGGCGTGTTAAGCCTGATTAAGAAGCATCGTTTCCACTGGTTTATATGTGCCATTGCTGTTTTGGCCGTTTTGTTCGTCTGGAAAAATTCGGCCTATTTTGTACCGCCTCCCAAAAATCGCCACGACCCTACAGGCCAAGGCGTTTACTCCAGCCGCGACTCCACCCAGGGACTTATTAGCCTGTTGCGCCGCAATATTCCCGCACAGCAATTGCTACAGACCTGTGCGTATGAATGGAGACGTGCTTTCCAGCGAAACCTGCACTTTGGGAGTGACCCCAGCGATTCGACCAACAGCGTTTTTGAGAAAATGAAAGCCTATAGACCACCATCCAATGATCCGGTTGTCGGCTATCGGCAGATCTGCAAAATTATTTCAAAAGGAAGACACAATGAATGAGAATACCGAAATTTTGAAAAAGGCTTTGTTGCGAACCAAACAGGAAGTGGCCAAGGTGATCATCGGCTATGACCATGTGGTTGATCTGGCATTAATTGCCATTTTTACCGGTACCCACGCACTGATTGAAGGCGTGCCGGGCATTGCCAAAACACTGCTGGTCAGAACCCTTGCGCATGTGATGCGCTCCGATTTTGCGCGGATTCAATTTACACCCGATCTGATGCCAACCGATATTACCGGAACGCAAGTATTTAATCTGCAGACCAATGAATTTACGTTGGTTAAAGGCCCGGTATTTTGCACTTTCCTGCTGGCCGATGAAATCAACCGAGCGCCTGCCAAAACCCAATCGGCTCTGCTGCAGGCCATGCAAGAGCGCACAGTCACCATCGACCGCGACACGCATTCGTTATCGCCAAATTTCACGGTATTTGCCACTCAAAATCCGATTGAATATGAAGGCACTTATCCGTTGCCCGAGGCGCAGAAAGATCGGTTTATGCTTAAGATTAACATGGACCCGCCGAGCAAAGCGGATGAACTCGTTTTGGCTCAGCGTATGCTGGGAAAGGATGCACCCGAAGACACGCTGGCCAGCGGGGCAGTTCAGCAGATCATAACGGAAGAACTCATCGGCAAGCTGCGGGCGGCGATGGCTGGAATTCTGGTGCAGGAAGACCTGGTTGCTTATGTCGTCGACATCGTCCGTAAATCACGTTCGCATCAAAGCATTCTTGTCGGTGCCGGGCCGCGGGCCACGCAGGCGCTTTTACTTTCCAGTCGTGCGTTTGCGGCCATAAGCGGCCGTGATTTTGTGACACCTGATGATATCAAGCAGATGGCATTTCCGGTTCTGGAACATCGCCTGATTCTGCGCCCCGAATATGAAATTGAAGGGCTAACGGTCAAAGAAGTGATTGAGAATATTTTAAAAGAAATTGCGGTACCGCGGTAGCAACAGCGCTGCTGCGCGATGCTGGCTGCTTGCGTCTGGCCTCTGGCTTCTGGCATGACTGGGTGTCAGGTGTCAGGTTTCGGGTTTCAGAAAAATGAGGCCATGCGCAATCTGCTAATTATCATCAGGTTGGTAATCCTGACACCTGAAATCTTGATGAAAAAATTGACTTCGTTGTGCACGGATAAGAAAGATAGTTTAACTTCAATATTGAATAAATGAAGATTGTACCCACATACCGGCTAATTCTGATGGTGGGGTTGATTTTGTTGCCCTGCACTTTGCTGGTCGCTTTACTGGCGCCGATGCGAAACCCAACCATTCTGGTGACGGTTGGCCTTATCGCAGGGGTTGTTGCAGACGCTTATCGCTCCAAGGACCGATTGCAAGGGATTCAGGTTATGTTGCCGGAAGTCGTTCGAATTTCAAGAGGCCGCGAGGGCAATTTTAACCTCCATATCGAAAATGGGAACTCGACGATCAGGCGTATACGACTGGGCTTGTCTTTCCCGGAAGAAATCGACACCCCTACAGTCGAGCTAGCTGTCGAGTTGCCGTCGGATACCCAAACCTCAGTTATCGCTTGGTCTTTGACGGGTCTAAAGCAAGGACGCTTTCTGATGGATCGGTGTTATCTGGAAACGGTGTCGCCCTGGGGGTTGTGGGCTGTGCGATCGGCAGTTGCAGCCCGTATGGAGATTCGGGTGTATCCCAGCCTGTTTGATGAACATAAAAATTTAAGTGGACTTTTTTTGAATAGGGGCCTGGGAATTCATGCCCAACGACAGGTCGGAAAGGGCCGGGATTTCGAACAGCTTAGAGAATACGTTCCCGGTGACAGTTTTGAAGATATCCACTGGAAGACAACCGCCAAGCGTGGCATACCGATTACCAAAGTCTATCAGATCGAAAGAACCCAGCAAATATATGTGATCATTGATGCATCGCGCTTAAGCGCTCGATCTTCAGCGACAAAGAAGTTGGCAAGCAACAGAGAAGATCGTAACACTGCCAACGATATGGTCCCCATACTGCAGCGTTTTATTACAGCGGCCCTCATTATGGCATTGGCTGCAGAGCGACAAGGCGATTTGTTCGGCCTTTTGACCTTTGACGACAAGGTGCGCTCTTTTTTAAAGGCCAAAATGGGTAAATCCCATTTCAATGTCTGTCGGGATTCACTCTATATGCTGCAGCCGCAAAATGTATCCCCTGATTTTGCTGAGCTGTTTACCTTTATCGGCACCAAAATTCGTCGCCGCGCCCTGATGGTTTTTCTCACTCATCTGGATGATCCGATCCTGGCAGACAGTTTTACACGTCACATCGATATCATTGCCAGACATCATGTGGTCCTGGTCAATATGATCAAACCATTGACCGCCAAGCCGCTGTTTACTTCGGAATCCGTTTCATCGGTCAACGATATTTATACCGACCTGGGTGGACATATGCTCTGGCGGCGGCTGCGCGAAACCCAAAAGATTTTGCAAAAACGTGGTGTCGGTTTTGCAATGCTTGAAAATGAAAACCTATGTACGGATTTAGTGGGGCAGTATTTGTCATTGAAAAGAAGACAAGTTCTTTAGAAAGTGACTAAAGTGAGAAGTAATCTAAAGTGGCTAAAGTTAATGTATTCTATCTGTTTCTATAAAAGATGGCGGAAAGTGACACCGCAACGTTAGGCACTTTTAATTTTAGTGCACTTTAGGCAATTTAAAATATGATTATCGATTTGCAAAAATTCATCACCGAAGAGCAGCTCTATTGGACCGAGCTGGAATCCGTGCTGGATCGGTTGGAAAGAAAACCGGAAGAAAAGTTAAAGCTGGGTGCGCTAGAACGATTTCATTATTTGTATCAGCGTGCGTCAGCCGATCTGGCTAAAATTTCAACTTTTTCAGCCGAACCCAACACCCGTCAATATCTTGAATCGCTGGTCGGTCGGGCCTTTGGCGAGATCCATGAAACCCGCGAAAAACCCCATCGCTTGCGACCTTTACATTGGTTCTTTAACACCTTTCCACAAACGTTTCGCAAGCATTTGCGCGCTTTTTGGATCAGCTTGATAGCCATGTTGGTGGGGGCGGCCTTTGGCGGATTTGCCGTTATGGTGGATTCGAACACCAAACAAATCCTGCTGCCGTTTTCACATCTTCAGGGCGATCCTTCCGAGCGCGTCAAAAATGAAGAAAGCGTCGAAGCCGATCGACTCAAGGGGGCCAAGAGTTCTTTTTCCTCCTTTTTAATGACCCACAATACCAAGGTCGCCATTTTTACTCTCGCTCTGGGAACGACCTGGGGAATTGGCACTCTGATAATGCTGTTCTACAACGGGGTCATCTTGGGGGCTGTTGCCATCGATTACGTGCTGGCCGGGGAGTCTGCTTTTCTGCTCGGCTGGTTGCTGCCGCATGGCGCCATTGAAATTCCGGCTATATTACTTGCCGGGCAGGCCGGCATCGTCCTGGCCAGCGCACTCATCGGGTGGGGAAAACCCATATCTTTGCGCATGCGACTGCGCCAAATATCACCCGATCTGGTTACGCTTATCTGCGGTGTGGCGCTGATGCTGGTTTGGGCGGGAATTATTGAAGCCTTTTTTTCGCAGTACCACGAACCGGTTTTGTCCTATACCTTCAAAATAGCTTTTGGATGTATTGAGTTGCTGATATTGGTCTTTTTTTTAGGCAGAGCCGGTCGAAAGAAAGAAATTGTAAATACCTAAAATTTATTATGGAATCTTTAAAAATTACTTGTCTCTTAAATTTAAGCTCATTTATTAGGTATGACATACTGTTTTAGCAAACACCAATGACGGATAGAATAAACACACTCATCATTAAGACACCAGAAGGCGTTGAATTTTCATTACGTCTTGCAGGACCGGTAACGCGTTTTTTAGCCTGGTCGATTGATCTGGGGACCATCATTGCCATTATGTCCATTCTCAATGTCCTCTTTACGATCATAGGCGTTATCAACCGTGATCTTGCCGTGGCCGCCAATTTTATTGGCTTTTTTGTGATTACAATTGGCTACGGAATATTTATGGAATGGTACTGGCAAGGTCAAACATTGGGAAAAAAGCTTTTACGTCTCAGAGTGATGGACGCGCAGGGGCTGCGACTGCAATTCAGTCAGGTGGTGATTCGCAATTTGCTCAGATTCGTCGATAGCTTGCCGGCGCTGTATTTGGTTGGCGGTTTGGTATGTCTGTTTAACCAGCGGGCCCAACGTTTGGGTGATTTTGCGGCCAATACGATTGTTACCTGGAACCCGCGGATTTCAGAGCCGGATTTAAATCAGCTTTTAGAAGGCAAATACAATTCCTTCCATGAATATCCCCATTTGGAAGCCCGTTTGCGGCAACATGTCACGCCGCAAGAAGCGCAGATTGCCGTTCAGTCGATTATGCGGCGGGACACGCTTGATCCGCAGGAGCGCATAGCACTTTTCCGAGAACTCAGTGATTATTTTAAAACCCTGATCACTTTTCCGCAAGAAGCCACCGATGGCATATCCGATGAACGATACGTGCGCAATGTTGTCGAGGCGGTCTTCCGAACCAAAGCATCCTAAGCGGCTTTTTTTCATATCCATTTTACAATTTCTTTGCTCATCAAAATCAAACTTGACAGATATAGTTTTATTCTTTTATTGAAAACTATACGGGTTTGCCCCCTTTTAGAGCGCTTGGATTTTCGCTACCTTTTCTTAATCTCCCTGTCTTTTTTCGGTGGTCTCTACAACAGTCATTGCATCAAGATCTTTCCTTTAATTTCCTCAAAAACAGAAAGGAGCAAAATTATGACCCGTAAACTGTTATCTATTACGTTGTGGTTCGCTTTGATCGCATTGGCCGTACCGGCCAGTGCTGCTTTAATTACCGTCATCCACGGCCTGCCCGCCCTTCCTGGCGCAGTTCCCTCCAGCAATCCGGTGGACGTCGCTATCGACGGGAAATGCGAGTACATCTACCAGCCCTATGGCGCCAAAATGGGCCCAAGGCACATCGAGGCCGGACAGCACACCATCATTTTTTATGAATCCATACCCGATGAACCTTGTCAAGGCACAGTATTGGCGGCAAGACAGGGATTTCTGAGCGACTCAGCCCAGATCGACGTGACCCTCGGCCTCAATGCCCAAGATCAGGTTTCGATCATGACCTTTGATAATACAGCTGCTTTGGATGCCATTGAGAATGGGTTTGAGACAGCGGTTTAATTTCGCAACCTAGCGGCAGGGCCCACACTGGGTGCGGTCCTAAAGAAAGGAAATGAAACGGTCGCATCCGCTGGCGTCCAACCCGGATTCAGTGCTGGCCCTTATGCAACCACCGCCGGTGAGCACACGCTGCGGGTTCAAAATGGACCCGATATTCTCGACCAGGACAATGACACCGTGCAAGATGATCGTGCCTACTGGATCTATATAACCGGTTCGGTCTTCAAAAAAACCGTCAATCTCCTTTCGATCGAGAGTATTCCGGGCGAACTCATCGAGGGTCAAGAACCGCCTCCGGCGGCATTTTCTACCTGCTGTGCGTTTGGCGTCGCCATCCAAGTGTCGCAGAATCAATGTAACACGTTGGATGGCACGTATCTCGGTGATGTTGATCCCTCTAAAAATCCATGCCAAGGGACACCATTCTTCTCCTTTGGGGCGCAATCCTTAAATGAGGCCCCACACCGAGAGACACTTTTAGAGCAATATAGCGGCTTTTAAACTTTAGGCACTAAAAATAGGCAGAATCGTACATAATGGTTTTGCCTATTTATTTTCAAATTAAAAATTTGCTTGAACCACAGTTCTCCTATCCTTTTTAAAACCCGATGGTTCTCCTCTTCTCACAGCTTCAATATGCTTCAAAACGGCATAAAGGTCTGTTTAGCATACGGTCTTTTTACTTCTTCAGTGGAAAATCTTGCATTTTCGCGCAATAAGCCCTAAATGTAATCGATTAGCATTGTTGCGTAACAAACACAAAAAAACATTATTCAAATAAAATTTACCATGAAACCCATTGTTGCCATCGTCGGCCGTCCCAATGTCGGCAAATCCACTTTTTTCAATCGGGTCACACGCACCCAGGATGCCCTGGTGGATGATTTCCCGGGTGTCACCCGTGACCGGCATTACGGTGATGCCGTCTGGGACGATATTGCTTTTACCCTGGTGGATACCGGCGGATTCACCGAAGGCGATGAATTTGCCGATGAAATTCGATTTCAAGTCCATCAAGCCCTTGCAGATGCCGATATCATCGTTTTGCTGCTGGACGGCAAAGAGGGGATCTCGCCCTTTGACCGCGATATTGTCAAACTGCTGCGCGTCACATCCAAACCGGTTTTCTATGCCATTAACAAAATCGATGGCGCCGAACGCGAAACGCATGTATCTGAATTTTACAGCCTGGGAATTGAATCTCTGTATCCCATATCGGCAGAGCACCGCTACGGGATGGTGGATTTTTTGGATGCCCTGGTGGAAAGGGTTGCCGCGGTAGCTCAGCACAGTGAGTTGCAGGCGCTTGAAGGGAGCATCGGTGTGGCGGTGGTCGGCCGTCCCAATGTCGGCAAATCCTCTCTGATTAATCGGATTTTGGGACAGGAACGACTGCTGGTCAGCGACCGGCCGGGCACGACCCGGGATGCCATTGATACAGTCTGCCAGGTGGCGGGTAAATCGTATTTGCTGATCGATACGGCCGGTATACGTCGCAAGGGCAAAGTCACCCGTAAAATTGAAAAGTTTTCGATTATCAAAGCGTTGCGAAGTTTGGACCGTTGCGATGTGGCCCTGATTATTTTGGATAGCAACGAGGGGATCACTGATCAGGATATCAATATTGCCGGATATGCCTATGAGCGCGGATGCGGCTGTATTTTTTTGCTGAATAAATGGGATCTTGTCGAAAAGGACACCCATACGGCCAAAAAATATCTGGCGGAGCTAAGAATGCGGGCCAAATTTCTGGGTTTTGCGCCAGCCATGACCATATCAGCGTTGACCGGTCAGCGGGTGACCAAAATCTTTAAGCTGGTGGATGATGTCTATGACCAATATGTGCGGCGAATCGCAACCGGGCAGCTGAACCGCATTCTGGAAACTGCCACGGCGCAAAATCCGCCGCCGTTGCATCGCGGCAAACCGCTTAAATTTTATTTTGCCACCCAGGTCAGCACCAGACCGCCCACAGTGGTTTGCTTTGTCAATCATCCAAAAGCCGTCCATTTTTCCTATAAACGCTTTTTAATCAATCAGATCCGGGAGCACGCCGCGCTGGACCAAACGCCCATTCGACTGTTGCTGAGACCGCGCCAACAACGCACAAAAAAAA
>JAAUXU010003297.1_pt1 | contig 26270 bp, 24 predicted proteins | sample 7278151 | NCBI WGS metagenome assembly JAAUXU01 (sample SAMN14350113, study PRJNA611818) | marine sediment metagenome | isolation source: surface marine sediment (1.8m) | place: French Polynesia: Moorea | collected 2018-08
CTCTAGAATTTTTGATTCCTCTAGAATTTTTGATTCCTCTAGAATTTTTGATTCCTCTAGAATTTTTGATTCCTCTAGAATTTTTGATTCCCCTAGAATTTTTTCTAGGGGGCATGCGCTCCAACACCCATGTTTGCTGTGAGAGGTTGCAAAAGCGCCATGAAGCACAAAAAAACCAAAACGATGGAAATGTTGCTTGCATCCTCGTGCTCTCTGGAGTCGCACAGAATCTGTCCAACCCTCCCACCGAGAACATTGGTGTTTGGCATGTTTGTGTGCCAAGAGGGGGGGAGCAGTAGTTGGGGCATCCCCTGGAATTGTGGCCCTAGGAGGCAGGAGCCCACCAGGAAAATTTGAGCCAATTTCATCAACTTTTACTCTCTCAAAAGCCGGAATGCAGCATCTCCCGTGTGCCTCCCCTTCCTCCTTGCTAACTTTTGAGCACTGTAGTATCAAAATGGGCAGTCAAAATGTTGAACTTCTGCACTCAATCTTGTGTCTCCCAATCTCAACAACCCATTTGAGGTGCCCATTCTGCAATAGAAGCTGCTACAGCTGTGCACGTATCCGATTTTATCCCACGGAAATTACTTATGGCGAAAGTGTACGTGCATACTGTGTACGACACTGGATTTCAAGCTCAAGCTCTGTTGCCTCTCATGCGTGCAAAAGGCTATGGAGAAGGCAACACGCATTAACTTTTTACTGTATGTGCTAATATCATCGCTTATGCATTGTACAGTGCCAACCGAGTCGTGCAAAGTGTCCGTCACGAAACTGGAAAAGGGCCTTGCATAATTCCCCGAAAAGATTAATCTCATTTCGAAGTAGATTGTTCGGATAACTTAGGATATTTTGAAGGATTTTTCCTGCCAGGGAAGGGGCAGAAAATGTTGGCAAACAAAAAAAAGAGCAAGCAGATCCACTTCCTCCCTCTCCAAGGGAGACCCCACAGTCCACAGATTAAGGTTTTGCTACGTTAATTTCCACCAAAAAGGCCCATTTTGCCGAGCCTCCTCTCATTGTTGACAAGAGGGGGAGGAGGGGGCGATGGGGATTTCAGCTCTTCCTACCGCCGTCCCAGGGGGTCCCTCTCACAATGCAAGGTTTCATTCAAATGGGTCCTGCAGTCTGAGAGGAGATGCTCCTCGAACAAGCATACGGCGCGCTCACTCCATCACCATTTATAAGATAACCACGCTTTAATGAGACGGCTGGAAAAACAGAGTAGAAGGGCCTGCCCACGTTGAAGAAGTACCACGCAGTGACGCGTAATCAGCTCAAGTACTTGTTGTGCAGCATAGATAGAACTTTGTATTTAGAATTTGAAGGAGACTTTGTGTAGCGCTGCTGACGATGAAATCTTTGCGCTTTTGGCATGCATAAGGTATACTATTAGTCTCATCAGGTAGAACAGGCAATTTTCCCTCAGTTATCGCTGCTTAAGAGTGCTCAAATAGGCTTAAAAACCTTTTTGTTGCCTTCTCAATGCATGCAAGCTCTCACTAAAGAAGAATTTGCAAAGTGCCAGCACATTTCCGACGAATTTTCATTTTCCTTCCTCTTTCTACCCGCCCCAAAGATACGCAGGCAGGCCTTTGCTGTCTGGAGGGACAACGTTGTTGCTCTTGGTAGTAGGCAATTTCCTTTTATGTTTATGGGCTGCTGGCAAAGGATTCGTTCGCGCTCGGTAGAGAGACATGTTAGTACGTACAGTAGAAGCAACCTAGAAGTGCAAGGGGGCACAAATAAGGAACGAATCGATTTCGTAGTGCCGTAGGTGTGCCCTACTTTGGCGAACTGAGCAACGTTACTCATAGCATCAATTGTTACTGGAGCAGCAGCTGGGGCACCAGCAGAGAGTTGCGTTGCCCTCCCATCATCAGTGCAGTCAAATTGCTGCATCTCTTTTGCCCTCTCAGGAGAGGTTCTGGCTCAGTTGGCTACGCACTGATGCCCACACGAGGAAAAAAGACCGTGTGCCTGGAACAGGTGCAAGCTGGACGAGGGGAAACGTAACAAGGGCGCGCTGAACAATAGACACCGATCTAGGCCTGAGGGACTAGGTAAAAGTGAGCTGGTAAAAAGTGACACTGATGTGCCTGCTTGCCGACCTACGTACACTGAAGCACTTACCAGTGAGAGCCTCATATCTTTGGTCTTTTGCACTAAGACTCTGGATCTGGATGAAGTAGTCCAAAACCGATCTGATTTGCTTTTCGTCGGCGATGAACAGATCGCTGAAGATCATCTTAGTCTCGTCGTAATTGAACGAGCCAACTTGGAAGCGACACACCTACACGGAAAAGCAAGGAGATAAGAACAGTGCGTCGGTATGTGCATGATGCCGTAAGCTGGAATGGCGATAACGGAGAGAGTAAGGAACCATTCTGCAGCAAGAACTGGAAGCTGCATGAAAAATGCACCGTTACAAAGTCATTACCCTGCGCATTAAGCAGGACGGAACGAGAGAAGAGAATGCAGCTATTGTATTTGTACCACTGGATCCAACATATGGGATAACAAAGGAGAGGAAGAAGAAGAAGATATCATCTAATGAGGAGCATAAATCTCGTTCTCTGATCTCACAATGAATGTCTCTTCTCTTGCCTAAATCATCTTTGTCTTCCTCGGGGCTGACAAATCTCACACTCACCTGCACGTCCAGGGGAAAGCTGTTGAAAGTCATTGGACAGATGTACGTTATCCTGGTGGCTACGGCGTACATGATTTCGAACTTTCTGTTGAGCCAGAGCCCCTCCAATTTGCTGAGTACGTCCAGGGTTTTGAACTCCTTCAGGTTGAGAATCTCGGCGTCAGGCAACCAGAACTCCTTGATGAAGCTGACATCAACCGGGATCCAATTGTCCGCGTCCTCGCCTTGCTTGAACATCTGAACGTAGACACAGTGCAATTAGCGTCAGTCTGTTTGACCAATTTTGTCGTGACAATAACGGATGAGTATGTTTATGTGCGAGCGTAAGTGCTTGTGTGTACATGTGTGGTGGAACGGTACATACCTGGTCCATTTTTTCTTGGTCAATAATCATCCGTCGGTCTGTCCACCGGACGACGAAGAATGCGTTGAGTGTGATACTATACTCACGGTCATCGATCTTCGGAATATCCTTGATGTCGATGCCCACGTTCACTACAGTCTGTGTCTCATTGGGCAGGTCGAATTTGGAATAGTTGGAGGGGATGCAGATGGCATCGCCTTTTGCGCACACCCTCCGCGAGGCCGCCGCCATTGTCGCTGCTGTGGCCGCCGTGGCCGCCACCTGCTGCGGCTGCTCCTCCGGGGAAGACGGCGCCGCCGCCGCCGGCGGGGGCGGCGGAGACAAGCGTGGAGGAGGTGGCGGTGAAGGTGGTGGCGGTGGCAGGGCTGTAGCTTGTACAGTCTCGTGGAAGACATCCTTGCGATGGGGGCTCTCAGCCTTCAAAAGACTACCCAGAACCTCACCGACGGAACTTTTCTCCTGCTCTGTGTGCTCTTGGCCCAGTAAGGTCTGCGCCTTTTTGCTGTGTCGCACCGAGTTCGTCAAGGTCGGTAGAGACTCTTGCACAGACGCCTCGTGAACAAGAGTGGACAGCACAAGAATAGTCAGTATAAGAAGCACGCTGTCAGGATTCATCCTTGTCTTTTTTTCTCTTCGCGCCATTTTTTTGCTACTCAGCACAGATAAAATAAAGACCCCTTTTGTGCTTGTTCGTCTGTCTTGTCAGTTCATGGGCAAAAATTACCGATGCTGCGAACACAGTTACATTTCTGCCCCAACGAGCAGAGAATTGATTGACGCGAAAAGTTTTTCCCCCTCTTTTGTCGTCGGGAGGGAGCTGGAATCGATCCCGACTCTTCCTTTTTGTGTCGCCCTCCGGCAACTTTTGGACGTTTTGTGCCCCCTCCCTTTTTATGTAGGCCGCCGCCGGTCAAGCCAAGCACTGGAAGGTCTTGCAAACAATGTGAGCGCATGCAGTGGGCCGTAAAACTGGGCCTTCGCAAACGAGGGGGAAGTGAAATATATCTTTCTCTCGTCCGTTCAATTCCATCCACACATTTAACCCTGGATTTTGATAGGATGTGAAATATTCTTCGGGCGACGAGAAGAAGTCAAGAACTTTTCTTCTTCTCAGCTTTTCCGTTCAACAAACAATCTCTCTTTTCCTATAGAGGAGAAAACAAGACCGGCAGTGGCGGATCTCCCCCTGTTTTTTTTTCACTCGTCCACTCTCTCGAGATTATCACCAAGCTTCCCAATCTCTTCCGCCGACACCACTAGTCCTTCTCCCTGTTCTTCTGGGCTGTCTCCTCCGGTATCCTGAGGTCGACAAGTAGGGAGGCTTCTGTGGCAGTAGAAAAAAGAGAGGTCCCAACACCTGTCAATCTCTTTATTCCCCTCAGAGGAGACACACGTAGAAAAGTATTGGTCTCCACTTTTTCTTCCAGTCTTGAGCTGCCTCTTATGGGGACCTGAGCAGATCTGTTGCAGTTATTTCCATCCTGTTCTTCGCCCTTCAATGCAGCGTTGGAGGAGTGAGTGAGTGTGTCAAAATCAGAGAGTTGAGGCGGTGCCAAAGAAAAGGCAGAACACGGCGGACAAGCATTTGGGGACGTCTAGAGAAAAGAGCGAGTGTGACAAATCTTTCTTTGCTTTTATACTCTCTCTCTCTCTCTCCGACAATGGGTGGATGGAAGAAGAAGAAGATGGTTTCGGCGACACATTTGCCACCGCAGCAGAAAAGTGCGTGCCGAACTTGGAGCCAAGAAAAACAGCGCACTGTGATGGCTTATGTTCCATACGGTTCCTTGCAGGTCCACAGCAGGCCTACGCAGTGGAAAGTGGCTTTGCAGTTTGCACGTTGGAATTACGGGTTAGGCGGTGTATACCGGGTATGCCAAAAGTCCGGAAATGCTTTGCCGGAAAACTTACAAAAATTTAACTAAATTTGAGTACCCGCATTTTCACAGGTTTCATGGAGGCACGGGCTAACTTCGTTTTCCAAAGCTATAGCAGCACAGAGGAACTCCATAAAAAGATCTTTGCCAGTGAGGCTGGCAACAGCTTCACGTCTATCCCCGAGCGGCTCAGCATTGACCGCAGTACTGTGTGGAGGGCCAAAAAGAAGTTCAACGACGACGCCGGGAACCACTCTGATTGCAATAGAAGCAGCAGTCCTCGCCCTGCTCGGATGAAGGCAGTGCACTGTGTCTCTGCAGTCGAATAGAAGATCGACTGCACTCTGGCCATGTTGCCCCCCACCCCACCCCACCCCCTTTACCAAACCTGAGCGCTCCGGACTACCACGTGTGGACGCGGGCGGAGACAGCAGTTTGTACAAAGCACCACCCAACTACTGTGGCCCTGAAGCACTCTATTGATGGGAGGTGGGCCGAGATGAACTCCGACCACCTGGAGAAGGCCTGCATCGTGAGGTGCCTCGCGGCCGAGCGTAGCAACTTCGAGAAATAACATGCACGCTAAAGAAGGAATCCACTGAAAAAATTTCTGACCTAAGGCTCCCGAAGTCATTCTTGATGAAGTGGAAAGTTAAAAACGTTGCAGGACTTTTGGCATACCCGGTAAGGCTGTGGGACGCTGGTGGCTTTTTTTGACAAGCACAATGCTTACTCTCCTTTTGCAATGAAGGAACGCTATCTACTCTGTACAGAAGTGCTGCCTCCTTTTATTCTGGACGCGGTGAAATCACTCTGCTTCTCTGTCCTGAAGATAGCGAGTAAAAAAGCAAGGATAGCGAGTGAATTATACGACAGCTCCTGGTTTTTATCCCGCACCGGTTCAAGAAGGAGCCTTTGTGGGTAAGTTTTGGCCACTCTCTGTGTGTAGGCCCATCGTTAAGCTAACCCTTCCAATGTGGCAGTTCTACACCAGAGAAGAAAAAAGATGCTGAGAGAGAGAGAGAGAGGAGAGAGAGAGAGAGAGTATTCAGTATACAAAAAACGTTGCTACATAGTAATTGGAATTCAAACTGCTTTCTCCTTCTCTTCCTTCTTCGCAGTCTCTCCTACAAAATCGCCACTGCGCGGCCAGTTTTATGGGAAGAAAATTCACTTTTTCATATGCATGTGCGGCGCGTGCAGAGAGATTTGAAGGGGAGATTACTTGCTTCCCCTCCCCACTGGGACAGCATAAGGCCCCGTTCCCCTAGACGGAGCGCAGCATAACAAAGCAACGTTGAGAACACCCACTCAGATCCAAGTTGATCCCTCCCTCCGATTGCGCAGAACGTTGCATGTTGCTCCACGGAGACACACCTGAAAAAAGATCGGGAGAGTTGCTTAACTCTGCATCTTGCGGGGTTGTCGCACACAACCTTCCCATTGCTCAGCGGAAACTTTGATGAAACGCCGCAAACTCGGAGACCCGCGGTGCTCACCGCTGCACGCCAATCGCGTGGCGTCAAAAGAAGTAGGTTACTGCCCTGGAATAACTTCTCCATGCCTAAGCATCTTGGCAATCGCCAGCCTCATCACGCTCAACTGGGGCTTGGAGACAGGAAGAAGTCAATAGCAGCACTCACGTACCCACGCTTCAGTACGTACCCACATTCACTCATGCCCACGTGCAGAGTGCACCCACTGTTCAGTACATACCCATGATTCAGTACGTATCCTCACTTCAGTACATACCCTCACTGCAGGACGCTCATGCAAATACAGTGCGCACCACAGTGCATTCGCGTGTGTGCACAGCGGCGTGGTCCTGCGCGCACGTACGGAGGCAGCAGCAGCAAGACGTACTACGACGTACGTGCACATAAGTAGCCATCAGTGGGCGAGCTCAATCTGCACGAGCACAAGAAAACACAAAAAGCGATCGCCAGACAAGTTTTTCCTCTCACTCTCCCGATGCAATCATGTTGTCAGGATAGGAGGGGAATGGGGAAAGAGGGCATGAGGGCACCATCACGACGAGACTGGCACCTGCCTGCTGGCTCTTACTGGATTTTTTAAAAGTCTTTTAAGGAATCTTTCCTTCTTTCCATTTTTTTTCGTCCTTCTGACCTAGTATGTTGACCTCTTTCTCTCAAGGAAGATTATGCTTGAAGGCTTGACGAGAAGGTATTGTGGTAAGAAAGAAACTTCCAATGTGAGCCAGGAGATGAAATTTTGACGTGAAAGAACGCAATATCCGATCGGAAGCATTAGGATCCTTAACTGGAGATTAGCAGTCCTCGATGTTGCCTCGAGACAACGACTCACTGTCTGTTCAGGGGAGCAGACATCTTTGTGAACCTGTGCACACCGTCCTGAATGTGTGTACGCTGAGCTTATGTGTACCTTGGAGAAATAATTTGAAGGTGGATCGCCCGCAACCGGTCTAAAAAAAAGTGTCCTTACCAAACAGAACTGTTGTCCTAAGACTTCCAGGGTAGAAAAGGGATTTCAGTGGACAGCGACACTGACGTCATTGGCTTGTCAGGCCTGGACATGTCAGAGTTGCTCAATGTCATTGGCCACCACGCCAGTCTTCAATGTCTCCGAGGGGTGAAAGATGAAAGTGAGGCCGACTTCAGAGTATCAACATGAATTTGCAGTTGCATAACCACCGTTGTGTGCATGTGACCAGCGAGTTGGTGTGAATTATGCGATTGTGTGCAATTAGATACGTCTTAGTGTCTCAAAAGCAGTTAAATGAGCTATCACTACACTGGACTGTAAATAATGCTCTTGGCAGGGAACTTCTCAAAGAACACACAACCAGATTGAGGGGGCAAAAGAAAGGGGTTCAGTTGGAAGGCAGTTGCATAAGTCAGGCTCTCTCTCTCCCTCTCTCTCTCTCTCTCTTCCCATCCCCTCTGCACCTACGTACGCTGACGTTGCATGAATACAAAGTCAAGTCTGGTCAGTACTACGTAACCTCTCTGTAATGACCTTCTGCTGGACGTCTGGACAAGAACCGCAGTGTAGCAACACACGCGAGGCCTATTCAAGTATCCACTAAATAGTGGGCTCGTAACAATCAAGCCTATCAGATGAATATCAACTGTCAGGTTGTGTGATGCTACCGCTAACACAGCTGACCGACTTCACTAAATAACACTCCGGGTAAAGAGGTTGGATGGCAACAGTTTTGGCATCGTTGCCTCAGTCACCCCCAACTGGAGAAAAGTGCCAAGTCCTAAATTCTAAACAATTGCGATTACGCAGCAGCAAACATTTCTCCTGTTCGAAGAGATTTGTACGGCTTGACATCAGCTAAAGGATAGGGTGACAAGTTCTTTTCTTCTCTGTTTTTTGTTGCTGCTCATATTTGTGTTGGTTCTTAATACAAAATTGTGCTGCACAAGAGGAACCAGCTGAGCAAGCTCTTGCTGAACAAGAGGATGTGGAAGGACGAGTGCAAAGGGTAGTGTTTGGAGGAGATATTGAGCCCAGTAAGAAATTTTAGAGCACCATTCGTATCTTCTTTCCTCTCTCTTCCCCCTTCGACCTGACCTAACTACCCAGGAGGTCACATTACTTTCTTTCTGCAGAAGCTGTAGTGTTCGTGACGATGTGCGGAGGCCTCTGTTGGAGTGGTATCCACGCTCGTCAGAGGAAGCGCGAGCACGTAGCATGTACGTGGAGATAAGTCATGCGGTATGAAAGAAATATTAAATTCGCAGAGAAATCCGAAGCACAAACACTTATGGGAGTGCAAGAAACGTGGTCGAGGCATCACATGGCGAAGTGGCAAAAATTTTTAACTGTGGCAACGTGTGCGGATGATTTATGGCTTAGTGGAGCTAAGATTCCTCAGCCTTATCTCGTTAATGTGCAAAGTACAGAGGAAACCGCTTAAGATGCCCCCGTCGGGACCGGAGGGGAGAGCAAGACAGATGAAGGCGGGCCGTTCAGGCGGCAAAGCCGGCAGCTGCCGTACGGGCACGGGGGCGAGTACAACTGACGGCAAAAAGTGGACTGACAGGCGCTCAAACCTCCGATTCACCCGATGACTTGGACCTTTGATTCCAACACATCTGACCTGGCACGTGTGCAAAAGCATGACCAGGGGCCCACTTCTAAAGCGGTAGATGTCGCTAAATTCTACTGACGCGCTCCCCCGCCTCCCCAAAGTTGCCACACCTTGCATTTTCTTTCAGGGCAGAAAATCGGCATGTTAAGCGGTTTGGGCCGTGATATGCGACTTCTTGAAACTAGGCCAGATGTGGGCACCTTTTGAGCCTGTCACGAATGGGCCATGATGTGCGATGCAGAGAGATATTTATATAATATCGATGTGGTATTCATTTACTTGAAGAAGTGGATCGCTATTCCTTGAGGAGACTTCAGGTCTCCTCATCAGCGATTCGTCAATTGGGCCTTGCTATGAGACGCATGCCTCAGTATTGCAGCATTGTCACCGTTAGCTCAAACCTACCAAAAGCGTTCCAAAACAGCGACTTCGAAGCTTTCTTTTTTCTTCTTCGGTATAACATACATGTTTTTGGAAAGAATGAGCAGTGTGAAATCGAGACCGGGGCAAATTGGCACATTAGGCGGTTTCCTCTGTAGTGCTGTAAGCTTCTGCTTATACTACTTCCCCTAATTGTAAGTGCGCTGCACTACGTAGGGAAGATTAATTGTCTCTCATCCTGATTCTTCTATCCATAACTTACACGGTTACGCGCACGCGCCCCTCTCTGCGCTCAGACTCGAATTTGGTTATGCAACGGGAGTAGGCGAAATGCTCATATGGTTGGCGTGCATTTCCGTCCATCTCGTGCGTAGTCGCTGCCTCAAAAGTGCTCACAGTAGCGACGCTTCCCATCCATCCCATCCATTTCATGGGACGTTTTCGTGTCTCTCGCTGGAGCTATCAGATTCTGAGCAATCTTTCACGTGAATGAGGGTGACTGTGACGAATGAGTCGTTGATAGCGCATAATTCACACTGTGGATGCATACAAGGTTCAAGAATGGGTGCTTCGAGTCCATTAGATCTAGATCCGTCTGGAGACTCTCCATTCAGTACTTTCCGAGGAGGGGGAATGCGGAAATAAATATAGATCTATTGCTGAGTCAAGGGGGGGAAGCCCGAGGTCAACAGCACTTCCTGTTGCTCAGAAAGGTAAAACCGTTTATCAAAGTTCAGTCTTCACTGTCTGAAAAAGCACAATCGCTTTCTCCTCAGGTCTTTGAAAGGTGCCAGGTAATGAGTTCACGCATCGTTGGCATGCTCGCTGAGGCATTTTCTGTCTCTTTTTTCCCCTTCTCCCCCGCAGCCATTGATGGTTGACCGACTCTGGACAGACGCTAAAGACCCGACTGAGGACGTGAATGATGAGCGGCACGAGTCAAGTTGTAATCATTTGCCTAAGTATTCGGCTTAAGTCTGTTGTCTTTATCTCACACAAGTACAATTTGGGCCCATGTCCTCGTAGTACAACGTCCGAAATGCCATATGTGTGGTTTCGCATTTGGCGTGTGCGTAGGAGCCGTTTTTATTGCATTCCTGACACACGAGGACGATGACAAGTAGTGAAAGAACAGCAGCAGCATCAACGTTGGCGACAGCAAAAAAAAAAAAAAGGACAGCGAGAACGAAACTGAACGCAAACGTAAAGCCTTTGCCGTTCTGTTGTCATTTTTTCCCCATAAATGCAAGTAAGTATCTATGTGACTTTTCTCCTCTTCTGGTCTCTGTACGAGATGCATACGCAGTCAGAGACCCCGCATATATCTTTCAACCAAGATGGATGTGCTGGCACGAGCAAATGGAGAAAGCTCGACCGAGTGGTAAATGCATTGCCTCAGTTTGCAGTCCCTTAATGTTTGCCCCGTTTGCGTTGTCCACTTATGGGGGTGCCCATTTGTCGCCTTTCTTCTTCGCCATCGACGTCACAATCAGATGCGACAACAGCAACAGCCGACAACACCACAAACTTTGGATTGTTTTGAAGGAGGTTTACTTATGTGGCGCTGCCAGCGCCTCGTAAGTTATCAGGAGAAAAGAAATTGATAACCAAGTTCATCATGGATGTTTCCACCAAGGCCGAATGTGTGTGTGTGTGTGTGTGTGTGTGTGTGTGTGTGTATGTACGTGCTTTCAGTCTGTGGGTTACCAAGGCTGCATTGTGCCTGCGCGCGTCTGCAAAAGTATTGCAATAGCTTTTTCTGGTTATGAATGAAACAGCAGGAAAAAGTTGAAAAGAACAGACCGGCTGCTTGGGACCTTCTGTTCTTTTTGCATAACTGCCTTGTAGCTGCAGCTTCGTCTGCCATTTAATTGTCAGCATGTGCGTACGTATATGTACGTACCGATCTGCGTTAGGCTTGAACACAGACGTATGTACATAGAGGCCACGACACGGAAAATGCCCGAGATTGTGTGAGCAGCTCTTTCATCCGGCACCAGGGCAAGAAATATGATTATTGCTTACCATATACGAGCCATAATGCTTAGTAATGATAATGTGTTGGCTGCAAGCCTAATTGGTGAGTGCATTTCCGAAATTCTGTTTTGCATTATTAATGAATAGGATGCCTCGTTCCGCGATGTATGTGATAGCTAGTACATACATGTACATTTGCTGCTTCTCCACATGACAGCGGAAATAACAATGTAATGTGATTCACAGCTTAGGAGAAACCCTGTGGTGGGTTAGACAGCATTAGCTTCTGCGTATATTAAAGAGCAGGAGTGTCGCATTAGCCTCTGTGTACATAGCGGAGCAGATATGCGGCGCTAATGTGCACTGAAGATCAGAGTACATAATGTCTCAGAGCACAGTAGTGTACATAGTGTCTTCAGTGCTCATTGAATTTCAGAAATGTTCGTAATAGATAGAAAGGTTTTCAGTGCCGTCAGTTCATCATTTGGTTTTCTCCATTAGATGGAAAACACCTTTAATTTGATGCTCAAGCGGGAAACAGTGGCTGCAGTCACTAGCGCTCGTGCCATGCTCCTTTCTCACTAGCTATGAAAATATTCCGAAAGGCCATGAATTCCTTTAGTCCTCGCGGCCTTGAATTAACATAAAAAAGGCCGAGAAGCCCTATTATCTTTTCCTCCATCTTTCGAGACTTCCTCTTGCACACAGACCCCTCGCCCCTCCCTGCTATGACCAAGGGCTTGTTGGATGAGCAAAAGATCCAAATTGTGAGCGTGTTCAGGGGGCCGACAAGATCAAGACCATTGCTATTTTAATGGGGTGCTCAGAGAGGCTCACGTAAGGCCCCAGGAAGACACTCCACCATCACAGAGGCATCGTCAGCTGCATAACAAGGCTGCAGCATGTTGCGGCCGCCACCAGCTCCCACTTCAAGGCCTCGAGCCGCCAGAATGGAATTTTGAGCATTAAATTTTTGTTCAAAATTGCAGTAGCGTGTAAGTCTGGACCATCTATTAAGCTGACCTGACTGATCTCTGGTGCATAGGGAGGGAGTTGCTACTGTGGCAGTTGATTCTTGCGCACCTCATCCGGTAACAGTGAACGAGTCGTCAGATTCTATTATTGTGAAGAAATAGGGACAATGTAGACATTTTTCCATGTTTCTCGTACTAAATAAGGATTCGACCGGCTTGATAAGTTTTTTACTCGCAAATTCTACTTTTTTGCCAGCGTTTCAGTGAACAACGGCATAAATTAAAGTTAAATACCAAACAATTTGTTTCGCACGCTCAGGTCCATATTCACGCATCCCGATCACTCTCAATTTCACCATAAATAAAACAGTCAGGTTCAATTAAAAAAATAGCACTGCATACATACAACTGTCATATTATACAGCATTTGCGTTACATAGATCATTTTCAGTATTCATGCTACGTACGGTACGCACTCAAATTTCTAGTCCTTGCACTCTACTCCCTGATTGGGTCAGCTCAAAATAAACTCTTCAACCTTAAACGTCTCCTTCAATCTATCTTGATTCACATCTTCAATGTCAATACAACAGCTTTTTCAGTTTTTTCAGTTCATGGAATGTTGCACTGCATGGGTTATACAGGGTGGGGAGAGTAAACCGATCACTTTGAATTTGCCACCTTCTATTTTGATTGCTAGCCGTGCCAGAGAATTTTTGTAAACAAAAGAAAGAAAAAGACGATCTTTTTCGACGTTTTCATTATTCTTGGTACATCTCTAAATCGAAGAATTGCGCCAATACGCCATGGCGGAGAAAGCCAAATGGAATTGGATTTTGACCCTTTTGCGCCGGGGGCTCAAGCCAAGTGAGATTAAGGACCAAACTGACGCCTCTTATTCAATGACCCGGCGCGTGAATGAGCGCCAAAGTGCAGAGAGAAGTGAGAGGGACATTGTTACTCCTATAAGGACGCCAGAACTGGTGGCACAAGTGGCGCAGTCCCTGGAGAACAATCCTCCAAACAGTGAGGGGACTCGGACGTAATTTTGGCGTCAAAAGAGGGACCATGAGGACCATCGTGAAGGAGAACTTGGGGATGGGGACTTACGCCAGGCCCAGGTGCCACTTGATAAGCCCTGGCGCAAAGCTGCGCCGCTTGGAACGCGCCAACAAGCTCCGTAATCGCCTCAAACATCAGGATGCCGGTAAGGTCATCATTTATCTCGGATGAAAAGCTCTTCACCCTTGCGCCATATTCAAACCGGCGCAATGACCAGATTATATGGCGCGCGGGTGAGCTGGAGGACTGCCCTGACGATCTGCGCCATGTGGGACTGCGCCAGAGAGAGGCCGGCGCAATGTTCTTGGGAATTGTGGCATCAGAAGGCAACATTGGGCCTCCGATCTGGGTTCCAGTTGGCGTTAAAGTGAACGCAGCGGCATACCAGGACCTCCTACGCCAGCAAGTGAGGCCCTGGATCGACGCCCATTATACGCCAGGTACGTGGGTCTTACTGAGTCTTACAACATGACAGCGCAATGGCGCACACCGCCAATTCGACCCAGAAGATGTTGGTGGAGGAGGGTTGGTCTTTTGGGGGCAAAGACGAGTGGCCCCCATCGAGCCCGGGTTTTGCGCCATTGGACTACGCCATACGGAATCATGTGGCTGGCGTAGCTTGCAGAGACACTGCGCCAACTGTAGATGTGATGAAAGGCCGGGTTGAAGACGCCTGGCGCAATATGGACGCCAACTGCGTGAAGAGGTCGACTGGTGCCTTCAGGCGGCGCTTGGAAGCCCTTATTAGCACAGAGGAAGGGCGCATCGAATAGGCGCGGCGCACGCAGTAAGGTAGGCCCCTACTCTACATATTCAGTATTATGCGCCAACCGCCAAGGCGGCGTCGTTTTTACTCCAGTGCCAAATTCATAACTATGCCAACGAGTGATCGGTTTACTCTGCCCACCCTGTATTAGTACATGAACAGGACACGCCGAGAAAGAGAGGTTAGATTTCTGTAGCAAAAAGACATCAGAAAACAAGGGAGACTCTCGAGTGCCCAAGAACGCGATTTCCCACTCGTTGAACGTTGCCACCGCATCCAGGTTCCCAGTGCAATCTTCTTCCGCTAATTTCACTCGTTAATTATAACTCTACAGGCGCAGGTCAAATGTTAGAACCATCTTTAACTAAGAAAGAGAAAAGAAAGCCCCCATCCTGCTCCATTCAACAAATAGTGTTGGTCAAGAGGGATGTTCAGGGCTCTCAGACTAAATGAAACTTCCTCCAGCCTTAAGGATTGAGAGGGTCTGGAAAAAAATGGAAGAAAGAAGCCAAAGCCCGCAGGTAAATATAAGCAGACAGAAAGGAAGCAACTCGAAGAAAACTGCTCTTTTTCTTGCACTTAATTTGTATCAGCAATTTAAACGGGCGGGTAAACTTTCCAAGATGCCTCCATCTCTCTTCTACCTGCCTTTCACAAAGTTGCAAGAAAGCCTCCTTTCGAAATCAATTAGGAGGCTCCACCACACTAATCCGACTGACCGTAGTTCCCTGATAAAGGAGTATTCGAGCCACACGTCGGCACGTGTGGGCCCTGAAGCACCTGGGGAACAAAAGCAAGAACTTCTAGATCACAAGTGGCGTCAGTGAAAAGAACTCTTTTTAAGACTCTTAGCATTTCTTGCCTGGGGACTTGGTGCTGAAGCTGCTGCTTGTTTTCATCTGTCTCTCTTCCCAAATGAAAAGCCCTTTTATGCGAGTACAGGGTGTGGGTGAAATAGTTCTGTTGACTCATTGCTCTCAGTGCTACAGCACGAAATGAAGTACAGTTGACTCTCGACAAAACTTTTTTTTCTGTCAGCAGGGGTAGCAACACTATATTGAGACCCAACGTTATATTGAGATTGAGGGAACTGGGGAAAAATAAGCCTACCCTGGCAAAAAGTGGTTTCTCAGGGTAAAAATCACCATTTATTTCATGAATTACTTAAAGAAGTCCATGATTCATTTCTGGACATTTCCCCGTTGTTGTACTCAGTTGCAAGATCATTCTCTATTCTTTGAGGCTCTCATACACTGAGGGAGAGAAGTTCCTCTGCTGGCAGCAGGACCACACCTTTAGCAAGTGCTGCCAGTCCCACTTTGGCCTCAATTTTCTCTTCTTCCTCATTTCATCTCCTTCCTCTGCCTCTTCATTCTCAGCGTGTTTGTCCTCTCCAATGTTCCCTACAACCACATCCTCCTCCGCCAGGGCCTCAGAGGCCTCCCTGGTCATGTTGTTGGGGACAGGAACATTCATAAGTACTTGAAGGATGCACAGGAATCACTTCTTAGACACAGTCACAGTTTTTTATGTTTGTTTTTGTTGGTCATGGCTACCCATGACAGCCATGGAAAAAATTTCTTCTAATTCAGCCGCACTTTTGCACCAAACTGGGACATTACGTTGAGACCCAGCAATTTCATAAAAACATTATATCGAGATCCTCTTTGTAGTAAAAATTTGGTCATCACCAAAAAATATGTCATTGAGAACCGTTGTATGCAGAGCCGACTGTAGTAACATTTTCATCGACGGAAAGGAAGTCGAAGTCTATGACTCAGAGTCGACCGAAAAAGTGTATGAAGGGCAAGACAGCATTCGTCGTCACGCCGTACCTCGAGGAGAAAGCATGCACACACACACACGACCTAAGAGAAATTTAGTTTGTTAGCCCTTGGAAGGGGGCACTTTTTTGCCGAGTTAGTTTAGGTGATATTTTCACACCTTTATGTATGATTTCCACCCGATCAACACCTTGCCCAACGACGTTAAAACAAATTCAATTGTTTTATGAAATCATTTCTCCTTTAAAACTAAAATGACTACAAAGTTGATGCAGGCGAAACTTTGAACCTTTTCTTCAGCCTGATTTCATTTGATCTCAGTTTAGAGGCACGTCCTTGGCTTTAAAGGAACGTCCGTCCCTCCACTTCCCAATTCAGCCTCAGCAAGTGTTTTCAAAAGGCTTTCAAATGCTTCACAGCCTTGTCTCTTCAAACCACCGTCACCCGGATTAGGCAGTGTCTCTATTTTCTCTCCATCCATGTTGTTTATTTAGCGATCGGACACATCGAGTCGCTGCTAGATGTATTCAAAGTGACAAGCCAATTCGCTCGCATTCTGTAGTCAATGCACGAGTGTCGCTGCAGCCATCACAGGCAGCATAAAACCAGTTACGTCAGCCAGCTGTTACGAGTTCGCACTTGACCAACTGCAAGAACGCGAGCACTCGTGAAGGCCTGGCAACGACCTAATAAAGCAATGTGCCGTTGCTAACGAGCATGTGTATGTGTCTGGGAGCTCAGGAGCTCAAAACTGGACAAATATCGGTGACTCCAGCTGAACACAGCTAAACGCTTGCAGCCGAACAAGCCAGGTCTTGGGTGCCAGGTACACAGGAGTGACTGGCGACGAAGACAATGACAACTTTCGAATGCACTTGACATAGTGATGGCTTCTGCCTTCAGGGAATAAAAAAAAACGATTGGGCAAATTTCTCTCCAATGGCCGCCGAAACGACTCAGGCTGACTCCTCTTTTCACCGAAAGAGGTGTCGACGTTAACTTTTTATGTGGGGCAATGAAATCGGGGAAACACCCTTGGGAGATTTTGGTCGATATCAAGCCTTGGAAGTGGTGGAAGTGAGAAAAGTAGATTGCGACAGAAAGTGAAGAGCCTAACGCTGATGACTTAACGACGACAATGCCATCAAATGCAATCATCCTCTTAGTACAGGATGGATGGGTGGCGGATTCAGCGAGACGTGCACGTGCAGACGCATGCCAGTCGTCCCGCGGCCGCGTCCACGGTGCTGCACATATTGCACATATTGCTGCAGCGTGCAGATATGCGCGTCGATTCCGTTGTGCACCATGCAAGTGTCTCCCGCGCATGCATTAGGACTGCTTTCGAAAGTGCGCGAGTGTCAGCGAGATGCGTTGACGAGCAGTACTGACGGAGTTATTAGGAGAGATTGCACTGATTGACAGCAAAGCGGGGGAGAAAGAGCTGAAGAAGGCATCAGATTTGTGGATCACAGTGCTTCTTGCGTCAGCTTGTAAAAGCCTTCAAGTTCCGATTTGGTATTTTTCTGTGCCGTTACTCAATTTTAAGTGCGAGTAGAAAGTACAGCTTTTTCACAGCAGTCATATTGGCACCATAAAGCTTAAGACGTCACTTAAAACTTTAAAGGAGAAAGCCCTAAAATGAGCTCTTGCCAGAAAATTGGCGTGGGTAGCGGAGAGAGAAAAATTTCTGCGCTAAAAGAAAGTTGAGTAGAGCATTCTGACGAAACCTTTTTTACCTACTGAAAAATTTAGTGATTTATTCCTTGAGGAGAGAAGAAAAATCCAAGATGTCCCTTAACTCCTGCTTCGTTCTCTCCACCAATGGTTCGTCACATACACACAGCTCGTCCTCGTCGGCTCTGCTTAATATATACACACGAGACATTACTCTTAGGTAAGACAGTTTCCAGTCTCCTCCCAGGATGACATTGTCTCCACTGCGCTTAGGTGCCTCTAGCTCAAAATCCTGGCTCATTCAAGATCCAAGGAACTCTTGCAGGAGCAAAGTTTGTCTAGGTTCAACCTTGCATCGATTAAGAATAGCAGGTAATTTTTTCTCGTGGAGGCAAAGTATCGTGAATTTGCTTCTTACGAGCGCTTTAGCAGCCCGCTAAAGCCCAGATTGTTGTACCACTACGTATGTAGGCATCCAGGCTATGAAATTTTCTGCTCAATCTTCCCTTCATTACACAGCAGCTACCTAGCGTACCGACTGCAGTGCACTAGGCTACCCCGGTGACTCACTTGTAGAACATGCAATTTCTGATGCAGGGCAAATAGTTGTTCAGATTTGGCCTTGGCATGATTCTGCCGAGGGAGAAGGCAGATTTCTCTTGCCAGATGTTGACGGGAAAGGTCCCGCCGATCTCCCCGACACAACTGAGTCCAACCTTTGTTGACTATTGGCACAGCATCGGCAAGTGTTGCTTTCAGGAAAACATAGCTTCAGCAGCTGGACAGCATTATTTGGCAATAGTGAAGTTGTCTCACAAAGCTGCAGGAAAGAAACATGCTTGAGGGGAGCCATTCCTGGGAACTCGACTGGTTGAAAGTGCATGCTTGTCCCTGAAAGCACAACTAGAGGGAGGGGGGAAAGCAAGGCTAAGCTGCTTAAAATCTGCCAGTGGCAGTGTGGGGTGGAGTTGTCACTTGACTAAGGGGAAGTCCAACTAACTCTTCAAGCAATGGTCATCTAATCGTCCCAGCATCCTGCCCAGTCCAGCCCCACAGATGAGGATGGTGGAGGGATATTCATTCCTGGGGACGTGACACACATGCACGTGCGACCAAGACAGAGCAGAACATTCTTTTTTCTCTCACTAAACCGCAGCACTCTCCAAGGATTACGCACGTGTTCCGGTTCTGCCTCGTGTTGCAAACGAATGAACCACGCACGTACTCACACATATCACAGTCATCTTGGCTGACTGAAGCAGCTAAAGGTTACTTTCTCGCCCCTTTCTTAATCTCCAGTGGAACTTTTTCCTTCTGCTGTTGTCGCTTTTATTATATGAAATGGAAAGGCAAGGAGAAGTCTAATCTAACTTTACTGGCTGCTTACGAGGAAGCAGCAACAAGGACTGTTACCGAATTAGCATAACAGCTGGCAACGGCACCATTCTTCCTCTCTTCCCTCAAGAGAGGTGAAAGAGACAGAGAGGAGCCATTGCTTTTTTAAGGAAGAAAAGCAGCGAGTGAGGCTGGTAAAAAATGGGAGGGAAATAAATCCAACTTACCGTATGATCTCCTATCACACATGCGAAGGCAAAGAGAAAGTGCCGGGGAATAGGAAAAAAAGCGATTCTTTTTGGCGTCAAAGAGTGCATTCCTTCACGTTCGGTAGGAAAATGGATTTTGCCTTGTCAGAGTCCGTGTATCAGAACTGCGCTCCTGGCAATTCAAGCATCAAGAGAATCAAGCAATGCCTCCGAATATCTCGCTTTACTGCTTCCCTGATTACTTGACACGCAGGAGAGGAATGCAACGGCAGCGCACACAAACACCCACACACGCACACGTGCTGCGCCTGTTTCCGCTCGGAGAAACATTGTGTGGTGTAGTACGAATATCCACACACTACCAGGGTAGAAGGTACTGGGGTAGCCAAGCGGCTCCTTCTCCCCGATCCAGGCCAGGTTCTTGGAATTCTGTCAGCGGGCCTCACAAGTATTGATGTATGGCAGAGAGCTGCAGCGACAGATGAAGAGAAAGCAGAGGGGTGAAGACTATAATATCTTGGCCAGTCAGACTTCCCAGAAGAAACAGATGAGGTCACAGAGGTGTCAGACCGCAATTTCAGACTCAAAGTCATGTCCGTAGCTAAAGCGAAGTGACAGCCAATGAACTTCTCTAGTCAAGGCAACACCAATTGGTCACAAGTGTCCGTTCATATACAACGATATGACCGCTCTGCGAGCGTCGTAGCATCTGTCCTGTACAAGACTTGACCGTGCGCAGTACCCGAATCCCCAGTGCGCATCGACTGGCAGAACAAAGCAATGTCTTTCTCGACCAAAACCCTTTTTATTTTTCCTCTCGCAAGCTGTGGTGCCTTTGCTGTCGTTGACGTAGCTGGTAATTAAGAAAAGACAAAAGGTTCTCTCTTAAAGTCCTCTCCAGAAGAGGTTTTCGAATCCCGCAATCTACGTGTGTACGCAGTATAAAATGGCACTGATGGGCCGTTCCAAAAGTCACTTCAGCAGTGAATGAGATTGAAGAGCAGTATTGGAAACTGTTACATATTCCTCTCGCTAGGTTAGTTTTGTGTGAAATTCTATCTCTTTCGTCTTGAGTTGACTCCTGTTGTTGATTTACTCATCGTGGTTCCTGCCTGGCACTTTTGGAGCTGCGTAATCAATGTTTTGGTGAGGAAGGTAGGAATTCAGCAAGATTTCTCCTGAGGAACAAGTAAATTTTTTACCGACCTTTAATGCGGAGATTAGCCGACAATCATTATTTGATTGCACATACGCCATGCTAGAGAATAGCACAAGGGGAATTTGCTCCCCAGACCAAACGAGGACTACTTGTTTGCACTGCAAACATGGAACAAAGGAATGCAAGTTGAACGGACCCTTGTCAGTTGTGGCAATGCATTTATTGCATGCAATATTTGATAAATGATTCTTGCACTCAATCCACGAGCCAAGTCGATGAGATCTCGATAAAAAAGGAACATTGGAGATTTTATCTAAGACAAAGCACCCTTGTGCTAACAGCTCAGTCAATGGCCATCAGCTTAGTTCTGGTATGGGTATTGGGTCCTCTATTTGTCACCAACCATTGTCTTTTCTCCAAATACAATTCTACAATCAGCAAATGCCAAGTAATCAAGCCAAATGCACTGTTTCCGCCAAAAAACAATTCCGGGATGCTTTCCAAATTGGTCTTTATTTCCTCTAGCTGGCTCGTGGTATTGCTGTTAAAATGAAAAAAAGAGGGGACGAGAGGGAAAGAAATTTTCAACCCACGTACGTAGGCACTGGTGCCGACGATTGCTACGAAGAGTAGCAAGCAATGTTGCCACGTGTAGACAAGAAACCAACGTGAGATATACCTGAAGTCAGGTCAGCGAGCTCACAATTAGACAGGCCTTGCATACCACCCACTTGTACTCCGTCAGAGGTCAGCCCCTCCCCCCCCCCCCCCAGTGACCCAAAGAGCAATTCTATTGACTAAAACATTGGCTGCTCCGAAGTAAATCCTTTGTACTCACACACCTGCATCGTCTCCAGCGGGCATCCCCGGGAATTCCCCCGGGGAGGCCCGCTGCACCTCAACGAGCAACTTTTGCTACAACAGTATTACTATATATACTTATTTTGAGGGCCCTGCCCATTATTATTGACATGATCAGCGGGAACTGACCATCCCCATTGCCAGGGGTCTCCGGTCTACACACACTGCCCAAAGATGCGGCAGTCTCAGAGGAGATTTGGATACACAGATGGACACTCCCTCTCTTGATGCGAGTGGGTGTAGGCCTAACACACATCTGAGATGCAGTGCATATGTACAGTGATAGTTACCGGTGAGGATGCAGGAACAAGACGTCGAGGAGGCCGTCACTGAGCAAAGCGCCCATCCTTATTCTTCATCGTAGTAATGATCAAGGCCCCTCCAATCGACCTCTGACCAGAATTCCAATAATATCTTTCCCTAGCAGCACGTCTCTTGCTTGTGCACCAGCCAAGTCAATCAACAGTTTTCTCTTCTTCTTGGCCTGACTCCTTCATTGTCCTGGCCTCTTTGACGCCCGAAATGCGTTTGATCAGACGAGAAGAGTAGGACAAGGGGAGAGAGTTGTGAAGGACCGAGGCCAGCTCAACGGGGAGACGTCGAGCGAAAGCCGGTTCAGTCGCAGCGAAGGTGTGAGAGATGCTTTCTACGAACATGTACATGTATAGCGCTCCAACGGCGCAGTGCAGCTCGCTGGTGGGGTAATGCAGGTGCCCTTCTTTGCCCTCGTTCTCCGGCGTAAGGCCTCTCCTCGTATTCGTTCTCCTCGTAGCACACTAGAAGGTCCAGTCCAAACCACTTCACTTAATACCCAAGTTTTCTTGGCCACTAGTGTTGCCAACATCTTCACGCCAGACAGGAGCAAGCTCATAAGGTACAAGACGGACTACGCATTATGCTCACTTGGAAAGGGGAGGCCCCATGGACGAGGAAAAAAAACTTTCAAGGCCTGGCCTCGTGCACGTGTTGCCTGTGTCTAAGGGCCCCCCTCTCACCTTCTAAAACTAGGTGGGAATGCTTGTCCACCAAGATACAATTGTGGCTCCTCCCGATGATCAGAAAGTGCGGCATTATCACAGTGCCTGAGGAACTCGAAGTACGTCTGAAGAAGATTTGCTTTATTTTGGTAAATTGCGACAGTTGCACCATTGGGGGCGCACACCAAAGCACCCAGGTGCCTTAAGAGTCATTTTTACCAATGGACAATTTTATTCCCCCTGTATTTTGAATATGCTGACATACCAAGCGATGTGATAATGAGAGAGCCCGAAGTTTTCGTCCATGGTTACTTACGTTACCCACGACGAAAACATGTTCTCAAGGCACTGTGATGGCCTCATGGTCTCGGCTAGGACTTGGAAACACGTAAATGCGCTATAGCGAATAGTTTTGCGTGACAGAATCCCGGCTATAGTGAAGTGGGATAAGCGCCTTAAGAAAGCTCCCTCAACAAACAAAGGCACTCGTCTACTTTCAGTTCATGTGCGCAGTCGGCGTAAATGTGTATTCCAGCTGCTTTACGCTGGCCACACAGGCTTAACAAAGCCACAGGCACAAAGGTAAACAAAACAAAAAGTTTGGGCTTCATGATTCTCGTACGCTGGATTTGCAGGATTTAGTATGATTGTGGGAGTTATTCCAGGAGGGGTCCTGTTTGTTCCAATCCGTACAATCAAGAATCCCCTTGAAGGCAAAAGTTCATTTCCTTAATGAGTGGACAGTTTGTAAATAATGCCGACCAGATGCCATTGATCTCCTTAAGTTATTATTGTCGTCGAAACTGGATGTGAAGGTAGGCTGGATCTTGTTCTTTCTGTAGAGCTGTCGTACTCTGAACTAACTCTCTTTGAACAGGAATCATTTGAACGTACCGGGTGGTTCGCAACGGTCGGGTGGAACAGCAGAATTGGGCACATCAAAGCTGAAACTGAAATGAGAATATGCCGTTACTATCACGTAGTTTTAGTATCACAGAACCCCTCAAGCAAACAAAGCACCTTCACTGCAGCTTTCAAGCTCCCCCAACATCCACAAAAGCTGTGGAACTATGAAGCCCCTCACATGGTAAGTTTGAGAATATTTGAGTGGTGCACATTGGTGCCAAAATCGTGGCACACTGGCAACGCACGTGAGTGTCAAATTTGTGAATTATTCAAAAAGGGTCTTGTTTTCACTGTTGCACATTTTTATGACGTTGACGCCTCCAACAGCAATTTGCGTTATTAAAAAATATGAATAGACGTAAATATTAGAAGGCATATATGAGAAAAAACGCATTTTTGCAGTTTGTGCGTGGAACTATGAGAATATTTCAATTCAGACCTACAGAAACTAACGCTAAGCAGCGGTATACAGTAGCCAGGTCCGGTACAAAATGCTGCAGACTGAATAGGTTGAACCTGGAAAGAATGATCAGTCTCAACATAGCAATATTTTTGCTACAAACAAAACTTCGCAGAGGTAATCTTATTTCTCTTCCAATCAAGGCAACTAAACCTGCAGTTTTTGCCAATCAAGCGACTCAGTCGAGGACATTTGTTTTCGTACCCCGAAGAGGAAGAGAGCGATTGGGCAACAATGGAAAGTCAGCGATGAGGAGTTTCTCAACTCCTTGAGTGCCCAAATTGTGGATGACTAGACCTAGACCTCTCCAACGACGCTACCACCAGGAGAGCCGCACACGAGGAATCGCGGTGCACGGTTATGCCCCGCACCCCGAGGCATCTCTTGACGTCGGGGTTGGCAGCCAGAAGATGAAGGCATCAGTCTACAGGACTACACAGCTGTTGACAAGCAACCATGAATTTTCTGACTCGGCATAACATCTAAGATGCCATCTTTCAGTGGGTTAAAGAGTGCAGTAGGAAATTTGTCAACATGAGGGACAGGCTGATGATGACAGACTTGGAGGACTTTGGTATGTGCTGTGGATAGTTCATGAAAAGAAGGCTTTGAAATTGGGTGCATGTCACATTCCACAGGGATGAAAGAGGAGCGAGTAACTGCCATGGGGAGCACATGCTTCAAAAGTAAAATTTGACAACTGCCAGATGTATTTAAAATCCTGTGAAAGTACTCAACCAAAGCGAACTCAACATGACATGCTGGCCATGCCCACTACATCTGAAATATGCCTTTTTTTCTACACTAATCCTGCAGCCCAGCATATTAGCTCACGTCGTTAGAAGGACATGACCGACATATTTTAGCTGTTGATGTCTAAAGGAGGATACTCAAGAAATGAACTCTTATAAGAAGTACAGACTTGTGTGTCTGACTTTAAAGTCATACCGACGGTGAAGAAACTCTGGAATTGGTATGCCGTTAATGCATGACCTCAGAAAGCATTGGCAACAAAAAAGCACGCTTCTCCTGGGTGCTCCCGACGGCAGAGTTCAGCACGTAGAAGATGTCCGCAAACGGGTCTACATTGGCAACGCTTTGAGACCCCAGGACACATATGTTCGAGAGTTTGGAAAGACAGAGAAGGCAGATTAAAAGCTGGACTGAATGATCTAAGAAGCTGCCAAAGCAGCGAGGTCACGGGGAGTGGGGAAGTGGAGAAGAGCTCACTTAGTTCACACTTGAGTCAGAAATTGCAGCCAGAAGAGTCTCTACCATTTCCATGTGCCAGTTCCTCAGATGTCCAGCTGAGACGATATTTTGAGAGGCAACATCTCCTGCATGACAAAGATCCGTTGCAGTGGTGGGAGGAAGAAAAGAGCACTTTTTCAACTCTGTTCAAGGTAGCATTTAAATATTTAAAAGTCTAAGGGACCAAGGCCTTCCCAACGCAATTAAATTTAAGTACCTCAGGAAACGTTGTGAGCAAGACATAAAGGCTTTCACGCGAGTGTATTCATGTCTAAATTTCTGAATGCCGAAGGCCAAACCGCCAATTTTTGAACAGTCTTTAGGTGCAAATTTCTCCCGAATCAGAAAGTGGGAGAAATTATCATCGATTCCTCTTTTTTCCACATCTTCATCTTTTACAAGCGCTTTCGTGCTTCCCACTTTGTTGGGTAGAAACAATGACAGATATACAGAGCGCTATACATATACATATGTTAGGCTAGGTCAATTTTTTTAATCTCTTGTGGTGTCCTAGATTTGTTGCCAGAATCTACTTGAAGACCTTCTAGTCAAATGGAATAAAAAAATGACTTTTTGGGTCCCCTCTCTGCCTTCAAAGTATTTTAGACACAGTACATAAGGATGCTAGGTCAACATCACAAATTTGATGTAGACCTGCTCAGTTAATTTTGTAGATGCAAAACTGAAGCACTGTAGTCAAATGAAACTAAAAAACAAAGTGCTTGCAGCTTTGTCACAGGGCTTTCAAAATATGAGCATCTTGTTATGAACTGAACTTATGTAGTAAAACCTTATGACCATGGAGGGGGGTCAAAAAATTGTGTAGTTTAAGTTCCATGTTCTATGACTTTTGCTTCGTGTTGAGCTTTTGCTCTATCTTATGTACATGTACCAGTTGTGACCCTAGTATGATAAGAATTTCTGGCTGGATCGTTCAGGTGAACCAGCTGGATTGGACTTGCTTGTACTCTGGTCGAGTACCTTTTGGATAGTACTTAAGCCAAAGAATGCCTCACCCCAGTCACTTGTGCACCGACTCTTGAAGCAGCAGCAACTCCTTCACCTCCACCTTCACCCACCTCAGGTGACCTTTCAGGCCTTACCAGGAGGACGGATTACCCCCGACAGCTGGAGAAAACATTTCTGCACTCTCCAGGAGCCCCATGGAAGACGACTGAGGCAGTGAACCCAGCGATGAAACCATTCTATGATCAGAATCGGGTTAACTCTGCTCAGAGCAAGGTGATGGGGCAGGCACACTGAATGGCATGAGAAATTGCAATTTGGAGCTCAATTTAAAGGTTCACCAGATCGTCCAGTCCAGCATTGCTGTAAGTCAATTCTACATTTAAGTTCTCCCTCACCCTCATTTTCTCTCCAGGATTACACCCGGTATCACGTATTCTATCAAATCTGATGTTCTCTCTCTTACACTGTCTAGTTTTAAGCTTAAAAAAGGCGCGCTCACTCTACACACTCAACTTGAGTCCAGTGGCACGTGACCTAGTTCTAC
>JAAUXU010010400.1_pt1 | contig 26260 bp, 28 predicted proteins | sample 7278151 | NCBI WGS metagenome assembly JAAUXU01 (sample SAMN14350113, study PRJNA611818) | marine sediment metagenome | isolation source: surface marine sediment (1.8m) | place: French Polynesia: Moorea | collected 2018-08
AGCGGATAACACTACATCAGTTCATCCGGATCTTTGATATCCAGGACCTCCTGGCTCTCACGTGGTAGTTTCATGAAGATGTTTGTGTGCTGAAAGGCACAAATGTAGCCGCGGCTGCTTTGCCCAATGGACGGGGGGAAACTTCATCTTCCCTGCTGTCATCTGGAGGAGATCTCTGTTCATAGTACCAATCTTCGTCAGACTCTTTCGGCCTAGGACTGACTTCTACTACCGACGCCGACGTTGCTTTTAGGGGTCAGGAGGTCCGTGAGCATGTCTAGACCCTGAAAGTACTGTCCTGGCACCGCTTTTGGGACCAGGATGACAAAACTGGCATCGTCGACCACATAAGAGGCTTCGGACTTTGGAGCTGGTCCGATCCCATCCGAAGGAATCCCCACTTCTGTGATGTCTCCGGGAAGGTGAAGCCGGAGAAAGTACGGAGAGGAGAACCTAAGCCCGGACCCTCAGCAAAAACCTCAGTCTCTGCGAAGCTGACGAAGGGAGCATGGATAGTGAAGACGAGCCAGTCGGGCTTCTGGGCGATGGAGAAGCGCGGAGGCAACATGCCATCTCGCCTTCGTTTGTCATCAGCATTGAGGTCTAACGTGACTTAAGGCCTGAATGGTCACCGGGGGCTCTGTTTATTTTCTTGACATGAATCCCAGAGTTGACATTAAACCCTGCATTCGTTGTGATAGATCCTGGGCCTTAAATTTTGAACGACTTCTGCGTGGACGAGCATTCTTCACTTTCTGGGAACTCTGACGGAGCCGCACTGTAGAGATGGAACAGGCTCTAGAAAGTCGGACAATGGCTCATCGGGCCCAAGGAAATTTCGTGATACCTTAAGGTAAGGGCAGGAAGTCGTTTCAAATTGCCGTGGAGGCTGATGAGCATTCGGGCATTGTCGTCGCTGAGAAGGTTTGTTTTCTTCGTGATGACATCACCCGGGAGAGAGAACACCCGTTCGCTTGGTACAGGTTGGCGGGGGGCGACAGATTCTTGAAGGCCAACTTGGAGAGCACTGAGAGCTTCTTTTCTCCGTGCAGAAGGGCTCGAAAGCTCGATTTCATAATTTCGAGCTCTCTAAGCATGAATATTTTCCCTCGAACTCGCGCGTTCGAGTCTCGAACTCGAGCCCAGAGCTCGATACATCACTACTTCTCATACGTTCGTTCCTGTCAACTGCAGTCTGCGACTGTTCGTCCTCCAAGCTCACCATGTCGGCGACTGTGGAACAGCAGTGTCGCTTTTTGTTCAACAAGTCCGGAGTCGTGGTCAAGATGGTGTCCTTCGACCGCGCCATCTTAAAGTTTCGGCTTGGCCACCGCGAAGAATACGCCGTCCTGCTGAGTCGGGCCCTCACCGTTGACAGCCGGCAGTTGGACAATGGCTCAAACCTGTCGGAGCACCTCAAGGTGATGCTACCACTTTGCTGTCACTGCCGACAAGTATGGACATCATGTTATTTTCCAATTTTTCTTCCTTCTGCAGGTTGACGATGCCGTCGTCTTCGACTGCCACGTGTACGACCGCGGAGGTCAAATTGGCAGCGGTAAAGATCGCTGCAACTACTTCGTCACTCGCGCAGCGAAGAAGTCGGGCCACTATTGCGAGGGAACCGGCACAGCTAACATAGTGAGCGCTGCCAATGTCGCTCAGGGCATTGGTTGGGTGTCCGAACTGGGCGCTCGCAGGGGTGTACTCACGTTTGAACATGCCAACAGCCGTGAAGAACGGGTCGTCTTCCACGCGAGCAGAGTCTGGCTGTTCGAGAAGTGTCCTGGCACCAAACAGTCGCTTACAGACATCCTCAGCGAAGGGGACACTCTCAACTTTGAGGCTGTGGCCAAGACTGGAGGGGAAGATGATCCTGTACGTTCTTGCCATAAGGTTATCGAATGTCATTGCGAGAGTCACGTTTATCCAGGATTTCTCTTACTGTCCCTGGCTGGCACTGACCGTCTGGAAAGGCAAGAGACCGTCAGACGATGCCATCTCGTTGCGGGAGGAGCAGTGGAAGCATGCAGACATGGAGAAGGAGCTGATAGAGAGCTCCGGTGATGAAAAGGTAAGGTACAGTGAAGCATACCAGGACATCGGTGGAAACCAATGATTGCTTGCAATGGCTACATTGACGGTCTCTCATTTAAAAGAACTACGTGATCAATGGGAGAGTGTACGACAGCCTCATCAGGGGTGTGGGTGTGATGGGCAAAATAGTCAACGACAAGGCCGGCATTATTTGGTGGTTGAAAGCCCCAAATCACCTGCAGAGCGTATGGTTTGAGGCGAGACGAACCTTCCTGTATGGCGTGAATCTGGCGGACAAAAGTCTACTCGATATCTTTAAAGAAGGTGTGTTTGTTTGTACATACAGAATGTGCATTTATAATGTAAACTGTGCTTAGCAGTGCTCATCAGTGGTTAGAGCTTCCTTTATTGGCTTTTCAACCCTCAGGTGATCCAGTTAGCTTTCTCGCTGTGAAGTCGCCAGAGGACCATCCGACCAAGTGGATGGCCAGACAAGTTCTGATTGATCAGAGCACTGCCAACATCGTCTTAATGACCGTGGACCGGAAGAACGTGGCAAATACGGCATTTACTCCAGAAGAAAGTCCTTCGTGAATGGTACAGCTAATGTCAACTTTGGGGGGAATTTGTGTGACCCAACAGCGTCGTTGATTTCAAGAAGAGTTCAAGATGACCTTATTTGACATCAGGTGGGACATTCAGTTCAGGGATATAGTCAATTCTTTCAGCTGGTAAAGCGCATGTGGCGCCAAAATCCTCCTCCTTGATCAAACTCGAGAGCTTTGTTGGTCCGAGGGGAGAGGCTTCTTGACACTCATGGTGTTGGTGAGGCTTAGGATAGGTTGGGTTGCCCGAGGTTCTCTTTCAATCCTTGACCGCACAGCACTGTTAGACTTAAGAAGCGACTCAAAATCATAGATTTCCTTCTTACGGAAAGAGCTAGCAAGGCATTCTGTATTTACTCAATTTTGGATATGTATGCCTTCTAGCCCAAGCAGAGGTACCCGAGTTTGCTCAGATTCTTTAGAGACTCAAACTCAAGTAAGGAGCGTTACATGTCTGTGCCCTCCCATCCCTGGCCCAAAAGTCCCCAAACTTGCCCTCCACACGCTCCACGCTGTCCACGCAGTCCGCACCTGATCCTCTCCGCTTTGTCCAAGCTCTCACAGTTCAAGACTATATTTCAAGAGTCCGGTGCTAGTTTCCTAGGTCAGTTCCTCGCTTAATATTGTACTTACATAGCTGATTTGGTACCATTCGACGCCGATTTCTTTAAATTCGATGAAATGTGCGGAACGCGCACACTGGTGTAGACATAACTACCGGCAACTTGCAGCAATTTTCGTATTCTTGTACATATGCACAAACATGCTCCCTCCAGGACCACTACAGTGACCACACTTTTTGTGCACACGCATGCACCACGTATTTCATTTATTGTTTTAAATTTAAAGTTTAAAACAATTCGTCCAACGGTACCAAAATCAGTCCTAGAAGCGCAGTAATAAGCGAGGAGCTGACCTATAAAACTAGCTCCGGACTTTCGAAGACATTCTGTGTTTTAAACTTTTGAAACTGGGTGACTGATTTAGGAGCCTCTTCATCTACGCAGCATTTGAGACCCTGGCAACACAGCTTCCCCTTCCTCTCCTTTTCTCTTCCGTTCTGCGCTGCGATTTACTACATACATACTTATGCAGTAATGTAGCTTTGGGCCTCGATTTCGGCCTCGGAATGGCCTCGAAATGCACATCTCAGCCCCCCCCCCAGAAGTAGTGTCTGCTGACCAACTTTATTTGGGACGGTGGGTTCAGGGATGGGAGCGCCAACTTCCTGAGAGACTCATTCACAGACGTTCATAAAGATATGCAGCGCTTTATAAACAGCGATATATTTTGTGTGATGAGTCCACCAATAGTGGCTCAAGCAGCCATGGTGGGCAATGACATGGGTACAGATGTTGAGGAATAAGATTGTAATGGAAAATGTGTGAGTGTCGAAGCATCTTCGGCTCCAAAAGTGCTGAATGACCTTCCACTGGTCTCTTCGTGCAGCAGGTGTAATAGGACAGTTTTACTCAATCGTCAATCATTTACTCCTAGTCGGGTGTTACAGTGGCACATGTGCATGATCAGTCATTGTGAGCCAAGACACCGGGGATTATTCTTTCAGGATCCTTTATATTCTTGCATCTTGTAATCTTTTCCAGGACCAGCATTGCCCGTGAACCTGCTCCTCCGCCGAGGAAAATCAGAACGAGAAACCTAACGTCGTCATATCCAAGGCTCCAGTGTCAGCTCATCATTTTGCTCTGTCATAGCATTGGCCAATCCCCACCTCATCTCCAGCGAGTGATAAATGCCAGATTCAAACAACTTGATGGTGCTGTGGTCCAAGAACTCTTTGAACTCTGAGTCCTTGGTGAGGGGCCGAAAGCAAGGAAAGTATATGCTGCATCCTGAAAGTTTGTCAATATAGTGAGTTCTGGTACTTCATGAAAATAAAACTCCTCATCAAAGACGGCGTCTGTCAAGAAATTCCAGAGCTTCTTCAAGGTTGCAATAGTTGGCGTCCTCTCTACTTCCTTAGAAGGCGTCCATACACTTTTTCAGATGCACTGTTTGGGGGAGCATGCCGAAGCAATTCATGACTGAATGTTCCGGACTTAGTGGCCAACTTGTAATCTTTACTCAAGAAACTCCCAAGAATTCCTAATGTCAGGTTCAACTGGCAACACAGTCACTGTTGATGTCAGCACTGCTGAATAGACACCAAAGATGCTGATGGTCAAGAATGATACTCTCACGGCCGTCATGAACCAGCTGGTCCATGTATTTTGCCTCAGTCATCAGGGACAGGATCTGCATCGACTTGCACATGCACCAGGAGAGATCCATGTCAGTAAAGAGATTGTCGTAAACAACGACAACACACTCAGCTTTTAAGTTCGCGGCCAAATTCTGTGAGAGTTGGCTGAGGCCACAGCGATCGAGTCCGGCTTTCCCTCGACCCCAGATCAAGCTCAATGACGACATGACTGGTTCAGGGTTGCTTGCGAAGCCTTCCTATTGTCGCGTTGAAGAAGTAGGCCCTGACTTTCTCCTAGCTAAGACCGTGAGATGGCTGGATCACTGTCTTCTTGATTGGGCCTTTGCACAGGCCTTGCCACCTTCAGTTTTGGATGTACTGAGGTAAAGCGCTTGTGCAGCGGCCACCTGGATCTTGTGCTGCATCTGGTGGCCTCCTTTGTCTTGCCCGTCTTTCTGCAGGTCAGGCACTCATACGGCAGGTTCAAGTAGCCTGGCTTGTTGTGGGTAATCCCAAATGGAATGGCCTGAAGGCATTCACAGATCCAGGACGCATCGGCCCTGGTGCAATCATCACGCACTGCCCTCTCTTTCACAGCCTTTTGTAGCATGGACATGCAATATGGTAGGTCAATATTTTTTGCTTAAAATTGGGGCGAACATCTCGAGCCCTGTTCAGAAAAAGTGTTCCTGTTTGGGGAACTCATACTTCCAACCCAGATTTTGAATACCCACTACAATTTATTAGAGGGGCACACAATGTGACTAGGAAAAATGCAATGTAAACTGATAGATCAGAAATCTCAAGTGTGCAGTTTGCTTCATCGCCTCACACAGGAAATGTCACCTAGGATCAGCTCACTTCAGCAGTGGTTGAGATTGAGGAAGTGCTTGTTGGCAAGAAAGACTACCCATCACACTCCCCTGACCTCAACTGCCTAGATTACCGTGGGTGACAATGTCTGAAGAGGGCCTTGTGTGAACGAGATGGTCTCAAAGATCTTTACACTCTTCATCAGGAGATGCATCCAAGTTGTGCCAAGTTTGCACTGAAGAAAGGGTCAGGGCAGGGTGTGCAGCATTCAGGTGACGTTGAGAAGGGGTCATTGCTGCTGGATGACGTTACATCGAGGGGCCTCATCATCATTAAACATCTTTTTGATTGTGTGAGTTGAAAACTAAGATAATGGAGCAGTCACAGCTAACCTGCCAATGGCAAGAAACTCTTCCACAACCACCTCAAAACTGTTCAGACTTTTTCACCGCCTGTCACTTCTTATCTGTCTTGCAAGAGTTGGTCTCATGTGTCCACCCAGTGGCAGAGTAGTTGCCTCATTTTCGTCACTGCTCCCTGGGACCTCGAGCCTTTGTTGCCACAATGGCCTCATGTTCTTCACTCAAGCAATAGAGCTGTAAGAGGTGGCCACGTTACGAGTCCTGCCAGGAGTACGGATTGTCACGCAAGCTCCAACTGTCCTTGTCATAATGTGCCTTCTTTATGAGTTTTGCCGTCAAATCTGGCAAGTCTTTTGCTGGAGTTGTAGCACTTGGATGGCTACTTCAAGTCTCCCGCTTAGGGCATGGTTGAGAGCCAGGTGTCGCCACCTTCCTAGTATGAAATTGACCTCTGCCCTTGCCTTGTATACTGGGGTTTGTGGCAGCATGGACGCAGGAGACCGCTGAGGAGATGATTAAGAGGCATGCAAGGAAGATGATCAATCCTGCATCAGCTCAGGCATGAAGGGCATGGCAGGGCCTGCACGAGAAGGGCCTGTCTCTGCATCATCACTGGCATGAGATGGATGCACTCCAGCAAAATTCAAGGTCTAGCACCCCGCAAACTTCCCCCTTCTCCATGATTTTGGCCAGTGGCTCTCAGCCTGCTGCACCTTGTGGTGCAGTGAACAAACTGGAGCCCATGCTAACCCTTATGAGGTACCACTTGTTGGCGTGACAGTCCATTATCCCGACATGGGTGTTGTGGCCAAGTCGGAATCAGCATTCCCCTTGGGCTGTGATACCCAAGGTGTGATTCGGCCGCAAGCTCTCTTTTCGTCTCCCTTCTCTTTCTCCTTGGCCAGCATTTTCGCTCACTACGGGACACATGATACCTTATCGGTCTCCAATGGATTCAGGTGTCAGCTGGATACTAAGCAGCAGTCAGAATTTGGCTGTATTTGAGCTCTCCACAATAAGCACAACATGTCTTATTGCGAATCTGGGGACAATGTTGATAAACCGCGAGAGGGTTCAGCATCTACGTATGTGGCAGAGTCAGCGACCTCGACTTGTCACAGCACTGTCGACGCCATGAAGGCTGCTGTGAAGGAGGCATGAGGAGGAGGCCTGCGTTGCCTCAGAAGGAGGAAAGTTTGAAAAACAATTCATTTCCATATGCAGCCTGTTGTTTCTTCACACTGGGCTGATGTAGCGCGGACGAAGCTTCCACCTTCTGTCAATGGTCACCTGGTTAAGATTGAGAATGCGACTTAACCTCCCAGCCAAAGCTGTCAGTAGCCCAAAGTCACTGAAATCCTTTGACGCATTGACCGGCGCAAGGTCGCATCAGGCGGAGGATTTGAGAAAGTCCATTCGTCACTTGAATCAGGACAAAAGTAGCCATTTTGGCCTCCTGGCGGTCGAGATCTATTAAGAGGTCACGCATTGGCTCAGGGGTTCACAAACGTTTTTACTCAAGTCCCACTAGGTCGCTTCCAACATCGACATCATGCACATCAGGCCACTGAATGACAAGAAGTACGCAGAAGTGTGACCCTTCAGGCCGGAAATGTCACGGGGAGGGGGGGGGGGAATCTTCTCTTCCACCTTTGGGAACCCCTGCAATAGCCGGAGTCCACTGTACACGTAAATTGAGCTGCTGAGCTGGTTGACGGCTTCCCTGACTGCGGACAGCCCACTCCACAGCTCCCTCGTCTACGCTGCTGTCAAGTCCCCCATGTCGTTCGACAAGTGCACTTCTGGCACCTCCTCCTCCTCTGATGCCTGCCCCACTTCCTGCCACACCTTCTGCTCAGTGGAATCATCTCTCGTTGCTCGCGAAGTGATGAGATCTGCCTCTACTTCGATCCCACTGCCCTGCTCGTCGCTGTCAGCTCCATGTGGGGCGTCTACCATGAGGCGGTGCGCGGAGAGTCTTTGGCGGCACTGAGATCGCCCCTGTTTAAGTGAGATCCTCGCCTTGAGAAGTCTAGATCGCTTCCCAACTGATCTCACTTAAGTGGTTCCTTCTTTGGCCCGCCAGTTGCAGACAGTGCAAAAGAAATGGTTGCAAATCAAGCTAGACCAGGCAAAGAGACGCAATAATTTCAAAAAAAGACTCGAATTCTTTGTTTCCCCTAAACTTGCAAAAATTCTCGTACGTCTGAGTCTAAGCTCACGGCTCGACCCATCACTAAGATACAATATATTGTCAAAATTTACATAATTTTCACATCACCGGTCACTGGGACAAGAAGAATCACTGACGGGGTCTGCAAAGTGGAGAACATCAAAAGAGTTATGACGAAGAGGACATTTTAAAAAAGGAATTAAGCAGGCCTCACGATTTTTCAATTCTTTCAAATGCCAACCTTGACATTTAGTCATATTTTTCAAAAGTATTCTGAGCGAGAGAAAACCTAACTGAACATGTAAAATGCTCCTGTCACTGCTGCCATGATGCCATCCAACAAAAGTGTGTACGGATAGTGTATATTTAGCACTTCCTGTTCACATATTTTGCTGCCGCAAAGATGCACAGAAAAGAATACCCCGGAGAAAACGTTTTTAGCCCCAAAATCGCATATCTTTCCGGCTCTGTAGTCGCACTAGAATTCCAAGTGCTTCACGCCCAGGGTTTCACTCGACCCCGTGACCGGGAATGGCTCGGAATTTGTTCCGCGTGCAAAATTATGTAAAAATGCTTATGTCCCTGATTAGACCAAAGAATGAAAAATTTTGAATTTGACTGAGCTGCGTTTTACCTCGTGCCAAACAGGGAAGACGATGTTAGCTGATCTAAGATATGAGACGCATTCCAGTACAACATAACTGCATTGGCGAAGAGGAACTTCAGCAGGCAGGGAGGGAACCTAAAAACGGACCTAGCCTAAGATGTTCATATGTGATTATGCACATACACAATACGTGTAAAGTTGATGTGAAAGCACATTTTTCCACTCTCGATTCGCAATGAAGAATGAGTGATTCATACGTGCGCATTGGGGTGGGTGGGTAAGTGGTGACGTACCTCATTGGAGTGAGTTTACTTTACTGCACCCACACTGGATTTCACAGCGTGAAACCGGATTCTTTTTATCTCTGTTCTTCACTAAGCACTTCGAACTAGTTTGGGGGAGACAACGTGGAACACCGGAAAAGTTGAGACAGCTCGAACTTGTATTCGTCTTTTCTTGGACGAGTGCAACAAGCCCCTAAAAACTCGAAAAAATGACACGTTGCACTCGCCAACTGATGCTGGTGTGGACAACATGACTCTCGTCGTCGTCAGCGGACTCAGCGTTGTCCTCACCGTCTTCCTCATAGGTAACTAACGCGTTACTTCAGTGATCTGGCAACCCTGACTTTTCTTCTCTCTCCTTCCACCTGTTGCTTTGGTGCCAAACACTTGTGGAAGTCCCGCAAGTCAACACGTACCTGTCAATTGTGCCGTGTTGGCACGAGTTTTTTTTTTTTGGTGTGTTCTCATATACTCAAAGCTCCGCCAAAAATGTTGCGATTATGACGTGGCTGAAGACTTCCATGACGTCCATGATAACATTGAGGCCGTCATGAAGTCGCCATTGGTGCTTGCACAAGTGATTGTTGTTGTTGCTGTGCGCTTCGCAGGAGAAGTCTCGGCGGCGGATGGACAACAACAGCAACTACTGCTGGCGTACGACTACACGACGACGACCACGCTGAATGCCAAAGCCCGGGGTGCAGGAGACGATGCCAAAAGTCGTCGTTTGGCATCGTCCGGCGGAGGCGCCCCGTTGGGTGTCACGCTCAGGGCGCGGTTGGAGGTGACGCCACTGGTCTGGGACGACATCGGGGTCTCGTGCTTCAGGATAGAGGCAAGAGGAAGAGAGAGAGAGAGAGAATCTCAGTCTATGTTTCATTGGAAAGTGTCCCAATGATGTTGATTTTCCAGGCCAAGAATGCCCACGTTAATGTCTCGGCCCAGGAGTTCTCCCCCGGCGTCGCCTCCGATCTCAACTCCGTGGCCTTCCTCTTCGTCTCTACGTCAGGAGAAGAGAAATCTGCACAATTCTACACGGCAGAAGAAAACGGCGAAGCAGTGAACAACTTTCTAAGAGGCGTAGTTTCTATTTTCTTGGTGAGTATGATAATTACTTTTTTACCGACATTCATATGCCTACAATACACACACGTACATAACTATCATGTTTATGCCATTAGCCTACCTCTATGGGTACTCAAACAGTAAACTTATGGTATGCCATAACAATCATTTTCATTGCAGTACGAGTCCGACTGGTTGGACGACGCCGGCGGCCGCTGTCGCGTGAACTACAGCACGGATGAGGGGGGCACCAACAAGTCCAAGACGAAGAAGTGTCAGAGCCCAGGAGCACGTCAGAAAAAGGCAAGTTATGTCGATTCCTCTGATTGCTCAATATTGCGTACTGGAGCAATGGCCTTTCTTTTGTCTGGTGGAGTACTTTTTTAAGTACTGTCCTGGCAGTAATATACTGACTTAGCAAAGCCCAAGTAAAGTTTCTCCTTGCAGTGACTTGACAAGATTCAGCCTAGAGTGGATGGATGAAGGGGGGAAGAGGGGAAGCACAGGAGAAATCTTTTTCATCCATGCTGTGTCATACAGTACACACACTACAGTACGAGAGAGAGAGAGAATAGATTTCCGTTTTTACCGTTACAGTTGCTCGACGTGACGACTGCTCACACCTACGAGGCCGAGTACCACTTCCCACAAGGGGTGTCCCCACGAGGGGTCACCCTTCCCGAGAGCGTGACCGCCCGAGAGACCTTCGCGGCGGAGGTGACGCTGAAGGAGGATGCCGGATACCTCGTCGGGGTCACGCAGGACCTCAAGTTGACAGGTGAGCAGAAATCCATGCATGCGAAATCCACGTCCTCTTGATGTTAACTTGTTTCTTCTCGATATAACAAAGCCGTATTGCTTTGAACTGTGACAGTAGAAGTGAGCGTTTATTAAGTGATTTCTTCAAAGTTGCTGTCGGCCGAAGGGCGGCTGGAGGCAACCACGTCCTCAAACAGCTGTTCAGACGTAACGTGACCTTAACAGAGAGACTGAGCCTTAAAGACGTATACGTGAGTAAAAGTACGTAAAACGACTCATAAAATTAGATGCAATTTACTTAGCTTCAGTCACTTTTTTAAAGAGCGAATTAGCTGGATGGAATCGTTATGAACAGCAGAAAAGAGGCCACGCTTGCCGTCATCAAGACTCTCGAGATCAGCAATGTGTGTACCGCTCAGCCCACCGTGAGAAAGGGGCCTAAATTGTGTGTTAAACATGTCCAACTTTGGTAGGTCCACTGAGAGGACGGTTACCACAAACATTTTGGTCCTCTTCTCCAACACATCTACTTAGTTGTCGCACGTGAATGGGTTAGAACTAAGTAAATTGCACCGCGTGTGCAGCTTAAAATCTAGTTCTCACTGTCTATGGTGGTTGTGGCTGGATTGAGACTTGCACCTCGACCCCTCATCCTGAACTTGAACGCCCTCTCCTGGACCTTTCTGGAGTGCCAAAGGTGTCCAAGCCAAATAGCAACGAGGACAAGGGTGAAGAAAACAATTCTGGAAGAGGAACAATCATTTTTTAATACATTTAAACGAATCACTTGTGTCACATTATGATGTAATAGTTGGACTTACGAAGACCCAAGGATGAGAAGCAGACACTGCCATTGGCTGTTCTCTGAGCAAATTCCTCCTCCACCTACTGGGTCTTGTTCTTCTCTGTCACTGCGAGCACTAAAAGGAAGATCTGCATGCACATTTCGGATGAGTTATCCACTTGCAAATCTGCATCACCCAGGGGGAAACGGCGACGACGCCAAGGAGGCGAGGGAAGGCTTGGCGGGCTCGTGCGTGTTCAGCACGTCCAACATTGGGCAATGATTTTTGTAATACTTTTACCCAAAGTTTAGCCTGACTTGACTTGCGTAAAGAGTGAGCAAGTTGATTGATTATTAACTCTTCTTTCACAATTTTACGTAACATAAAAACTTTGCATGTTTCAGTCTTTAATAGTGCAGAAGCCACAGTCTCTGCACTGCAGTTCAAGTCTTAGACCCTTTTTCTCATATTCTACCCGAGTTTTTCTTTTCTCACTCCTCGTTGAATGTTGACAGCCGCAATATCAGTATTTGCAGAGTCAGGAATTTTAGGTGAGACGCTAACACCTCAATCTAAAGTGTAATCCAACTTCCCTCAATGGCAATGGCAAAGGAAACATGCATAAAATATCGCAGGATGAATCGTTATCGCAGCTTTTTTTTTCTTTCTCTCTGCCCCCCCCCCCGTGCGTGCGTGCGTGCTTGATGCGCGCGCATGTGTGTTAATCAAGTATTCCCGTACAACTGGGATACGCAGGGAGGGAAAACAGAGCTGTAATAGGATCCCCCCCTAATTTGGGAACCCCCACGTATGAGAATTCTCTCGAGTTCACTCTTAAACAGATGCAGGCCGGCCAGATGTCAGCGTGCTTGTTGCTCTTGGCCTGGTCAAGGACCTTCAAAACCACGTGAGAAAGAACATGGAAAAAACTTAACATACGTCGTGCTATTTTTCTCATTTTTGCAGTACTGCGCTTTTGAGCAAATGGTCACTGAAAACAGTAGCAGCATCGTAGAGTCTAGGGGAGGAAGGCCACCGCCAACCCGAGTGTCAGCACCCACGAGGACACGTTGGGCGTCCATAGTGTACATTTTGAGGCTAAAGATTTCTAAGAGGGTGTTTAAGAAAGCTGATCTACTTTTATAAATCTCTCGAAAACCGCACAGTAGACACGGCTGGGTAGAGGTTGATATTGACACAGCCCAAAAGGTTCTTCTCTGTTGATTTCTTGTCAGCAATGAGTGACCAAGATAATGTCACAGAACGTCTCTTCTTTATTTCAGAGCAACACGATGATGCAAAGTTTGACCTTCCCGGATTTTCCTCTCCTAAGAGCATCCCTGAGGCTGTCACGAGGCTGGAACTTCGCGAGGGGACCAAGCTGTTAAAGAGGCCTCTTCAGCCTCAGCCTCTCCACGAGGAGGAAAAGAAAGTAAACGTAAGTCGTTACTGAAGAAAGAAAAACCGTACAAAAATGGACTCAAGCATAATTTTTGTTAGGTGAAAAATTTGGTTTCTTCATTGAGACGTAATCTGCAGCCTGGTAAATTGGCGACCGTCGATGCGACTGCCGCTTTTCTCAAGTTGGCTGAGGCTTTTGGCGGCCTCACACAGAAAGAAGTTCAAGTTCTGCTGAAGGACAGGAAGAACAGGGACATCATGTAGGTGTCGCACACAGTCACGTGTCAAGAGAGAAACATCTGGCTCAGAGTTTCAAGAACAATCACTTTGCAGCCCACAGGTCTTGGATGTTCTTGGATATCTGTGCTCCGCTGATCTCCACGAGACGGTCGTTGATCTCTACCAGTCAGATCTCCTCCGGTTGGAGAGGTACCTTTGGGCTTTGTCACAGTCAAAGAGGACCGAGGTGAAAGTGGTCAGAAGTAAGTGCGACGTCATCCACATGTCATCAGCTGTCTAATCCACGCACACACTTTACAGGTCTTCTGGAGCTGGCTAAGTCGAAGAAGATCAAGGCCACCAAGGCTCGCGAGACAATCATACTCACCATTGCAGCCTTGGCCAACAAGCTTGGAGAAGAACAAGTAAAGAAATGTAAAGCCTTGTGGGAAATGTCTTCAAATGTAGCCTCATCTTTGCAGTTAGTGTCAGAAGTTGTTGGCTGGTTGGTGTCATCCCTGGAGTCGTGCCAGGACTCACGGGAGTCTTGCCAACTGGCATATCTGCGGGCCTTCAGAAATCTCCAGAATGAGGCGTCACTTGACCAACTCATTAGGATCATGGAGCAGCGAGGGTCCCAACGTGGAGAAATCCCTCTTGCCACTCTCAAGGCTCTGTCCATGTACCAGAAGAAGCTCCTGCTCTCATCAAGAGCTGTCATGCCCGCATTGACGACAGTATTCCAAGACCTTAAGCAGGATTCTGGCGTGAGAGGACTCGCTGCAGAGTTGATCCTGAGACTGAGGCCCTCCCAGGAGGTTTTCAGGGATTTCTTGTCAGTATTGAAGCGGTCCAGAACCGACTTTGCCTTCTTCTGCATCAGCAGAATGATTGAGTTCGGACAGTCTGACCCTCATCTCGACCAGATGATAAGAAGTCATCAAGCGTCCGGACATCTAGACTGGTATCTTCTGTCTCCTGCTGGCCTGTCGACCAGCTTCGCCAGGGTCTTGGCCGCCACTACGTCCAAGTCTGTGGCCAACTTCTCCTTTGGCACTGAAATAGCAGGCTCTGTCTTCAAAAGGAGCTCCTTCCAGGTGATCCTGGCTGATCCAGAGGAGACTGAACAGCTCATACAGGTGACATTTCCCACAGACACAATTGCTAGTTTGCATGACCTAAGTGACATTCTCTTCTCCCAAGTTGGACGTGTTCGCCAGCGGTCTGAGCAGCTACTTGGGCTCCGGCAACGACAACGGGAGTGATGATGATTCTGGGGACGCCAGGGCAGGCATGGAACTGAGGCTTTTTGGCGTCTCCCTGCGACCCTTTGTCTTCTTCGAGTCTGCTGGGGACTTGATGGCTCTGTACTGGTCAGGCAAGACCGCTGAGAAGACGTCGGCACTGCAGGTCCGGCATGAGTCATAAAAGTTGACATTAAAAAAAGGTGCAATTTTTTTTCTTTCTTTCTCTCAAGGCCACGCAAATGATGCAAGACAGCAATGATTGGATCTCGATGAGCAATGGTTTCATCTTCCGGGCCAGCACCAAAGGGTCGGTCTCGTATGACTTCTCTGGACAGGTTCGTACTGTCAAGTTGTGGGCATTCACTCAGAAATCGGGCAGTCTGATTCCATCTAGGCCGACATCTCAGTGTGGGACAAGACTTGTCTGTCCGTTGTACACAGTTCCGGTGCTTACGGGCTCAGCTTGACCGTTTCTATGCCTCTTCCTCCTTATCAGTCTGGGTCCAAGAAGAAGTCAGGAATAGACTGCCTCTCCCTGGTCCACACTGTAAGTGCCGAGGCACAGCTGAACCTCCAGACTGAGCTGGACTTTGGCAACAGTGACCAGTTGGACATGTGCATTAGAATGGAGGTGCCGGAATTCCAAGTCAAGTAAGTGATCTCAAAGATTTGGCATAGAAAGAGTCTCATAAGGTTGGTGACGTTCCCAGATTTTCTACCGTGAAGTATGTGGAGAAGGGCAAGGTGAATGACCAAGAGGAGGCCTCCTCCAACCTCCAGTTCAAGAGCGAAAGAACTGAGAAAGTTTCTGGAAAGACCCTGCTCCTCAACCAGAAAAACTGCGAGCTGTGCAACAAAATGTATCCAAAGACAACGAGGCAATGATGATTTTTTAGTCAAGTCGAAAGATCAATAGGAGTGGTCGGGATCACGACATCAGAGATGTCACTGAAGAACAAGCCTGGAGGTCAAGGACTGCAAGGAATTCCTGACTTTTTTTTTATTATTCACTGAGCAATATGTCTTCTGTACAGGGTGGACAGTATCTCCTATTGCATGTTCAGCCGGCTTTATTTGACAATACGTTTAATACTAACCCCACTCGTTCTGTGTACCACGTAAGTCCATTCACCACAACTGGGAGAATCTGAAGTCCTCCGTGGTGATGATGGGTGGGCAAGCCGTCATCTGGGAAGTTGTACGGGATTCCCTCCGAGGCGCTCCAAGAGCGTTTGGAGCGAAGACCTTGGGCCCGGGTCACATTGAGCGAATCCGATGCTTCATACGAAGTGGATGATGTCAGTATTGAACGTTTTGTTAGAGTTATCGTCGAGTAAAACCAACTGAACATGTGACAGATTGGCCACCCTAGATTATTATTAAGATGGAGAATAAACAAAGTTAAGAAAAGAAAATTTGGTCGCGTGAGCCACAAATGCTGTTGGACTTTCTGCTTTTTTGCCTCTTTTTGCGTCAAATCCATCTTCTCTGCAAACGTCAAACAAACGTCTTTTTCTCTTTCTTTTTCTTCTTTTCACCTTATCTTTGACGTGAAGTATTGCTTGTCTGTCTGTGTCTGTCCGTCCGTCTGTCTGTTTGTCTGTGTGATGATTCCGGACAACATGAGCTGTCCCAGAAATTGTCCAAACATAAGCGCGTTTTCAGGGGCCAAAGAAGAGGAAGAAGAATTCCTCATCTCGCACTCACACACAGGACATGCGCGCGCGTGCTAGAATCCACAAAAAGAGTGAAAGTCTCGCTCTCTCTCGCTCTTTTTAGGCTTGCTCTCTCCGAGCTTAAAATAACGTTGACCGCGTGTCATTGTGCACGCACGCGCGCACGCACGCATGCACACGCAGAGTTGTCCTGAAAAGTACTGCACAACGCACACCCGCACAAGCTAAAAAAACTATGAGGGCCTACAAGTGCACGCACGCACGCACGCACGCACGCACGCGCGAATCGTACACGGACCTTTTTGGGTATGAAAAGAGACTCGTTAAAATTTATTGTGCATCTGCGGCTGCTGCTGCTCCTGTTGATTCTGCTCTCGGACCCAAAATTTTGATGGATGTTGTTTGCCCTCAACATTTGCTCAGTCTGACTTTTTCCAACCCCAATGTAGATATAGGGCCTAAGGAGGGAGGGGGAGAGAGAGTCTTGTGGCCTACACTGCTCATACACGTGTACTCTGTGTGTGTGATCGTTGCTGTTGCTTCCGAAGCTCTTTTCTCACTTTCCATCCCCCTCTTCACACACACACACACACACACATGCACGACTTTAGGGAGTATTTTTGGCGGGCTACCTCGTTCTCGCTCTCGCTCTCTTCCCAGCACTGCTACGTATTCCACACCCCGGGCTGGAAAGCCACTTACAACACGCTGGGTTTGGGAAAATCCGCGCGTGCGCACGCATTTGCACACACACACACACACTCCGTCTCTTGCTGTCTCTCTCGCACGGGACAAGTGTACAACTGTACAAAAACAGCAGAGGCAGCGCTCAGATGGGGACAGGCCACAAGAGGGCCATCAGACCGACGCAGGACGACGTGGGGTGCGGCAACATCACCGAGATCCCAGTGTGTCCCAGTGCCATGTGTGCCATCTGAGAGGAAGAGAGCGAGAAGACAACATCATCACACAGAAAGAGAACAACCGACAACATACTAATAAAGCTTGGACTGCGCGGCAAAAAAGGGGTGAGTCAGCAAGAAAAATTGCATTCCATTCATCAATGGTCTTGGCATTCCATTGCCATTAAAGAAGGCTTGCTCAACCCTTTTCCTCATTAGTGATCCTCCAATAATCCGACTGCGTGCGTGCGTGCGTGCACGCGTGCGTGTGCACGCACACACGCACGCACGCTCATCTCCTCCTCCTCCTCAGCTGTAGCAGGAAGGGCGGATTCTTTTGACGCATTTCTTGGCAATGGGCAGAGACCTGTAACAAGGCATGAATAAAAAAAGGGTTATTTTTTACATTGGGTCAGCTTGAAATTCAATTATTTCACTCTCTGCCTCTATCATTGCCAGGGGCCAGAGACAAGAGAGGCTGTATTGGGGGTCTGCGGATTCATGATCTGGGGTAGCAACTTCGGGTACTCGTTCGGTCCTTTGGGCACAAAAGAGAAGTTTCAGTTTTAGGATAGTCTGAATGCACATCTGGTGTAATCTTCGATTTGTCGACAGGAGTTAGACGTTCCCCTCCTCTCAACAATGAACAGAGTCGGAAAGAAGTTTATTTTTCCGTGAAACTTGCGCATGAACACTGAGGGGAAACAGACCTGAGGGGGGGGGGGGACCCCACCTTCCTGTTGCGAACAATGGACAGCACCCAAATACTCCTCTCTCTCATGTACTCAGGAGCGTTCGTTGACCGTGGATCATCTGAACAGCGGACACGTTCCAGAATTGACTGACTCTTCATACTCTCAATGCGCGTCTGCTGCCACTCCAAAAAGTCGGAGATCTCTGCCCTCCCGTGAGGAGGCACGCAGAGGATAGGACTCGTTTGCTCGAATATTCTATAATAGAATTGAGTCTCCCTGATCATCGACGACGCAATGTTAAGAAACAGATGATTGCGACGAGTGCACAACTACCTACGTCGGAACAACACGTAGAGGGTGGGAAATGAGTTCATCGAGTGAAAGTTAATGGTAGAAGTAGTTGCACGATCTCCTCCTCCTCCTCCTCCTCGACTTGGGGTTTGGAGGTTGATCCCCGAAACAGCCCGTTCAGCTCTCGGGGCTCCCCGGGCCAGGGTTGGACGGGGCGAAACTTTCCGCAGGAACTATCCGGTTCGGAAGGAACTGTCTTGCCAGTTAGATTCTTGGCGCTTTTATGCTACATTAGGTCTTAATGGACTCAGGACGGAGCCGTCGGAGCAGCAGAGTATGACTTTGGGAAGGATAGCGGCATGTTTTCCAGCACGCACGCGCAGATGCACGCGCACCTACGCGCACACGCGCGCGCACAGGACCTTTACTATACTATTATGCACTCACTACACTTGCTCATTCGCTGGCACTCTGCCATGGAATCCAGAGAGAGCGAGAGCAGCGCGTGTGCGTGCGCGCGTGGCACGCGATCAGCTCAAAGGCAACGCAGTTGACAGGCCAAAACAAGGAGACTCTGAGAGAAAAAGAAGGGGCGAGAAAAACTCATTGTGCATGTGCGTGCGTGCGTGCGTGCGTGCGCGTGTCACTCTGATCTCGATCTGAGGAGTCGCATCTGCTCACACTGTAATAGAGTCGTGGGGAAGAGCACGCAGAGAATCCCCCTCCCTACCAGGAATAACTTTCCACAGTGTGACTAAACAACTTTCCTGGGTGAGTGGAAGAGCGCAGAATTTCTCGTTCATTGAATAAAAAGTAGCCCAAGATGTTCCTTCATCTTTCCTGGGCAAACGGACGTGTGCGCGCGTGCAAGGCCGTTCTACTCGACCGAAGAAAGTATTTTATCCGGGAAAGTTTCTTTCACCCACTGCCAGTCTGAAAATCTGTGCACAATTATTGGCCCTCAATGGGTCAGACTATTTCTGTGCTCTGCGCGCGCTCGCCCCGCCTCCTCTCCCGCCCATCACAGTGAGAATGACCCCCATTACGCAGGCATTTGGAGAAATGACCACGTGGCTGAGACAGTCGACACTCGATTTCGTCAGCTGCCACTGATGAACAGCTTCGGCCTGCCGATGTTCAGGGAGAAGTCGGAAAGTGTCTGCTGCACAGATGACCCTCGGGCTGACTGGGGCAGAAATGGCAGAGGACGGTCAGGGTTATCATAAGTTTACTTCGTCACACGCAGTTAGTACTTACAAATTCACGGAAAAATACCATTGACCCACCAGATCGCACTCAGTTACGTACATTCAATTCGTTCAGTCAGTCTTTTGGCACAAGAACCGTCCGAACTTTCCTCTGTAACCACGTAACATTTTTTTTCTTGGCACAAACATTAACACGGTTTCATTAGGGCACTTGTTTTCTTGGTCAAGGATAGGGAAAAGGGGGTCCGAGAGTCATGTGGGAAAGGGAAACGAAATGGAACAGAAAAGAGAGGGAAAACAGTCAGTCTGCGACGAAGACATCGATGATCCTGAGCGCCAGCATGGAGCTGATCTTCTCCTGAGCCATGCAGGCGCGCACAAACTCCTCCTGGGTCACCCTCCCGTCCGAATTGATGTCCATCTCCTGAGAAACAAAAAAGAGAGGGGAGTTAGAAAAAATGATTAGGGAACTTGGTCTCAATGGAGCTCGGGAGCAAGATGACGCTCACCTTGAATGCCAGGTGCGCCAGTGTCTGCTGGCTGGCGCTCTCCGGGTTGTCTTCCTTGGAGAGCAAGTGGAAGAGGTCCTTGACGATCCGCCTGAGCTCGCGCATGCTGATGCTCCCGTCACGGTTGATGTCAAAGACACGGAAGATCTGCTTCAGGTTCTCCTCCGGGGATCCGTTTGACATCACGTACAGCACGATCATGAACTCCCTGAAGAAGTCAAGTTTCAAACATGTTCCGGATGGGATCCAACGGAAGAAGACGTTCAAAATTACGTGCTTGGATGACAAAAAATACCCCCTTCAATCTTGATGAACATTGGAAATGTTTTTCGAAAGGTTTCCTGACAGCAACGTCTGGTCTATATATTGCAGATTTTTTTTGCCCCAACAGCTAATTGCTCCACAGGTAATCTCAGGTTTTCAACCTCATCATGGTGGGTTCCTAATCGAGTTTTTACATTTTTTTTTTTCGCAAATTTAGGTTTAACCATGACCTCAGCGATACCAGAGTACTTTAATCGTGCACTGCACATGAATATTGGGTTAGATCAGTTTTTTAAATCTCTAAAATGTGTTATAATTGTCTCAAACCCCTTTGAATTCAACGACTTCCAACATTTGAAAAAAGTTAATACTGGCTGACAGCATCCGGCGTCTGCCCGGGATAATAATTTGGCCTCAGTGAAGCTATGTAGGCGATAGTATGAGGAAAATATCAATGCAATGACCTTCTACAGGCACGCCTTTGTCATGCCTCCCAGAGACTTTTTCTTAGGACCAAAAGAGTGGTGGCACCAAATTTTTGAGCACCCCTACCCAAAATGTGAGGTGCCGAAACCCCTGTCTACGTTATGCTGAATACTTCAGAGTATACCTGTACTATATTAGTTTGGGGACAATGGGTGACGCCCACACACAAACGGGGAACATTTACACTCGTGAAAAGATAGATCTATTGTTAATAAAATATGATCTCGTATATAATATATACTTATGAAGTGGTGTGACATAGATTTTTGCGTACATTTGTGGCGGACGAGTGACGACGTCCAAGAACGGCCGCGCGGATGACACGTTCCTGCTGACGATGACCCGCCACACGACGTTGAGGCTGAGCCGCCTGGTGATCATGTTCCGAGCACAGTCAACGCTTTTGTACACCACCCTCTTGACCCGTGCAGACATAGATAGACAGCTTTGCTTCAGTCCGGTTGGACTGAAGCAATACTGAAGAACTTTTACACACCCTGTACTTCTAACACTCTTCTTTTAGCTCCATACCCTGTACTTCTGGGTGTGCCCGGTCTGAACAGTCTCTTTTGCTCCACACCCTGTACTTCCCCCGTGTGAAGACTCTTTGTCTGTCCCTGGTCCGCGAGAGCTTGACATTTGTGACATTGCAGCGTGCTGGAAGCACAAGAATGGAATGCATGAAGTCTGATGCATTCAGTAATTAATAAAATCTCTCTCAATAAGGACAACATGCATTTCCCAACAAAATTCTCCTCGTTAGTGGGGAATTGACATGGCGGGTTGCGAAATGAGAGGAGAAATTCCTGTTCTTAAGGCGCGCTCAGCCTTGCCACAATTTCTTCTCTCCTCACCTCGACCCACACTGAGTCTTCACACACACAAGCACAAGCGCGCGCGCACACACGCACACACACACACACACACACACACACAAGGAGGCTCTTTTAATTTGCTGTTGTTGTTTGGTCCTCCGTTCTTGCACGTGCCTAAAGAAATAGCGAGCTAGACAGAGCTGTTATTTTCCTCTCCAGCTCTCTTTTGCACGAAAAAGATTAATCGTCCCAGGCCCAGCCCTCACAGGATCACTTTACCACTGGCTTTGCGTCAAAAGGGGCTATTCATTCCCCTCCTTCGCTCCCCTGCCCCCTCCTGCAGTCATTTTCTCTCCCTTCTGCAGTAAGCAACACAGATGGGAATGAATACAGATGTCTGAGTCCAAGCTTCACTGGGGAATCATTTTTCTGGGGAGGTGCGACCCTCTTTTCGCAGCCCGGGCAATCTGGGAAACCCCTCTTAGACCCCACCTTGGCGATCGTGCACAGTTTAGTGCAAAGACACATCGAAGCTGCCTCAAACTGTGTACATGCAAATTTCCTAGTGCAGTCATCCGAAAAGTCGACGTTACACATTTTCTAGCCTTTCTTTGTGCGCAGCCACTTTGTCAGTTGAATCAGCGTCATGCTCCGGTTGGCGCAGTCTACAGGGTGGCCTCGACTACCGGAGGCAGTCGAGGTTGCTGTTGACCTCATCCATCCTGTGCACCGACTTCGTCAACGTCTCCACCGCCAGGGAAACATGGACAAACTTATTGGTCCATTTTGGGGCATTCCATGAAGCAAACTGAATGAGAGCAAAGTCGTAAAAAAGTTTGCAAAATTGAGGCCTCAAAAAAATCAGGTTTGACGGTGTAAAGAAATACTCTCAAGATAATCTGCAGAAACCACTGGGTATTAAAAAGAGCAATTTTACCCCAGGACCCGACTAAGAAGTTACAGAAACATTCTACACACGTACACAGAGCACGAAGACATGACTTTTCTTTCTCTCTACGGCTACTGTGAAGAAGAAATCGTGCGCACATATTTTTCGTTCTCCTCTTCTGACGTCTCTGCTACTTCCTCTGCAAAATTGTTATCAAGAAAGTCTGTATGAAGGACGCTAACGACGGATTCTGCACTCTCTTCTTTACTGAGAAGTCATCGGAGGCTCCCTTTTTTGCCCTCGGCATGAGGGACACGCGGACATTTGGCTCGGTCAGTCTTTTGCTCAAGTCCTCCTTGGGGCGAGGCTGTCTCGTCGAGCTCTGGGGGAGGGAATTTTCACGACGAAAAGGGCATTTGCAAAGCAAAAAGGGGGGGGGAGTGCCAATAAAAAAGAGAGATCTCAATCTTGTGGGATGGGAAAGTACAGTAGAATATGCTTCAGTGGAACCCTGCATGTGCGTTTCAGATGCTTTAGTGGGTCAGAGTCTCGGCGGCAATTTGACTATCCAACATCCCATGGATGCCAGAAGCAAGTGCACAAGGAAAAGATGAATAAGTGGATCGAGATGCCAAAATTTTATCAAAAATGGCTGCAAAAACCACATTGAAGGCTGTTTTTTTTGCTCCCCATCAATTTGCATAAGGGCTCTGTTGCCATGAGCATTTTGGTTGCCTTAACCTTCTGCTCAACATTGAGGTGGCGGCTAACGAAATGCTGATCAGGAAACTCACTCAGACGAGCATTCGAGGCTTCTTTCCTCCCAGAACTAGACCTAAATGGGGACCAAGTTGACTTTTCCACACCTATTTTGGACCCTACAGATGAGTGAATCCGACGCTGAAGTGGATCCAATTCCCAGCTCCCCAACTGATCCACCTAAGTGTATGTTACTAAATTTGAAAACTGAAAAGCCTCTGCTGGTCACGGTTCCTCTTAAGAGTTTTTCTCTGTATCATAGATGGTATCTGTGACGCTTTAACTGTTGTTTTCAGGCCCTACCTGGGGGGAGGGGGGGGGGTTGGCCCTGCGACCTGAAATGGCTGGAGAATGACCAAATATGAGAAAATTACGTAAAACTATGTAAATTTCGTCCAGCAAATGCTTGATTTTGGTTTCAAACAGCAAATTATGTTAAACGTATTTCGGTTTCAGTCACGACTTATGCTTAAGGAGCTGCTCTTCCTGCACAAGTTCGAGGAAAAACTTCGCCTGTAGTACCCCCCCCCCTCGTAAGAAAACATTGTTTTACCCCCTCCCCCGGCGATGAACATACACACGATGGAAAGCACTGCTGGTTACACGAGCATGTCTTCGCACTACCTGAAATCGATGTCTCCGTCGCTGTTGGCATCGTACATCCTAAAGATGTGCTTCTCCATCTTGTCGGTGTCTGCGTTGGGGTAGCACTGGCGCATCATGCGGGTGAACTCGCGACGCCCGATTTTGCCATCCGGGTGCCTGGAGATGAAGTTCTCGTGCGCCCTCCCGACCTCTTCCCTGGTGGCCGCCGTGTGCGCGGCGATAAAGTCCAGGTCCTCCTCGGAAAGGCCCACGGACTTGCCGTTGACGCAACCCATCTTGCGGAGGACAGAGTAAAGCTGAAAGAAAAGGTCACAGGGTGTCTCAGGTGATCTTTCAGACGAATGCGAAAACTTTCCTATGCAGCAACAGACCACTCTGACTCCGAGCTGCGTTGGCTCACAGGATTCATATTTTATAAGTTCACTCTTCAACACCAGTGAGTCTTTAGAAAAACTTATAGACATACTTGGCAGAAAAACGTAGATAAGATGTACTTTTACACTCGCGCAGGTATAATGGACAGAGCAGAGCGACTTACACTGTACACACATCACTTTTCATCATTGACGTAATCAAGTGATTTTCGCAGGCCATTACATAACTTTTAAGTCAACTCCTTTATTCAGTGCACACGTAGGCATACATACGCCTTAGTCACTCTCACAGAGAAAGAGTCATAGTTCAGTCAAAATGACATAATGTTTCTTCTTATTCATCTCACTCAGTCTGATCTTCAGAGTCTGCAGTGACGTCAAAAAATAAAGGCCTACTCACACTCACGAAATAGGCCCAGCTTGTTTTTTGATCAAAAATTGCAACGTTCTTGACTGCAAATCGACGTCCGGTCCAAAAGTAAAGCAAATATACTATACGGTCCCTACAACTATGTGAAGTGCAGCAGGAAATGTGTCCTCTTTGTGCTTTTACTTCTGCTCACCTTTTTCTTCTCTGATTCCATTTGATGCAGCCTGAAACTGAGACCCTTCTCCGTACTTTATCAGTTGTCAGACATAGTTAAGGACTTTTACTGCGAGTCAGTTTGTTTAACGTCTGTTACAAAATTGCTGATAAACTCTCACTGCTCTGAACCAGATGCATTTTTCTAAAGTAGAAAAAGTCTATCAAGTGTCAAGCTTGGCTTCTTAGAGGCGCTGTGAAAAGTGTCGGGCAAAATATTTGGGGGAACTGAAAGTTTCTGTGTGTGTGAGAGAGAAATCGACAGCAATTTGAGTTAAGGCGCTCGTGCGCGTGCGTGTGTGCGTGGACACGAAAGCTTTTCTCTTGGGAATTAATATCAGACAAAGTTTTGTGCACTTGAGCTTGCCACAAAAGCCAGCCCCAAAAAGGGCGTTTCCTAAATGGGCCCGAAGTTGATTTGACGCAGCCCCAAAAACTTATCTTCTTCACATGGGTGTTTATGTGTTTCAACAGCCTCTCCGCGCTTTCCAATGGGAGAGAGAAAAAAGGCTGGACTGTACAAAGAAGATCTCTTGTTTGCCTTACGGCCAGACCTCAATTGAGGCCAAAGTTAAACAAAGAAAGTCAAAATTTGGTGAGAACACAAACTTTTTCGACCATTTTCTAAAAAAGAAGAGGTCGCTCTGGAAAGTGGCAGTTTGTACTCACTCTCTCGAACCTCTGCTTGTTGGACGCTCCAGCCTTGGGTGTCATCGTCATCCTTACAACTGAACTGCTCGAATATACTTTTGGTTGTTGTCCACAAGCAGTATTATTAATAGTTTGTGCTATTTCGAGTGACACTTCAAGTTGGGCCCAGCTGTCGCTGTTGCTGCTCGCCGTCAGTCAGTCTGAACTGTTCTGACAGCTTCGAAGGCAGTGAGAAGCAGGGAGACAGAAAAGAAAATTGTGCCCTTTGTGCACGCGTACAAAGAGCCAGAACAATCGATGACGAATCTTGTACGTGCGCTTATGACGAAGTCATCGCGATTCAGTCGTCCGCGGCCGCGTTGACGCTCGAGCGGGGGGACGACGACACCAACGGCCTCAACAGGGGACAATTGGGCACTTTGGGGCCGGATGACAGTCCGGGTGGGGAGGTTGGGTCACCAGGGGAGCAACCAAGTCTTCCACCGCAACAAGTTGCTCACACAGACTTGGGTTGGGTCTTGCTGTTTTTCTTCTCCTTCGGACTGGCACACCATTTTTAGAGCCTCTGAAGATTCTGGCTCGTCGTTCTCTCGCTCTCCTCACCAACCTTACTAACCCTGAACAAGGGGAACGACGTTGGCAACGGCCAGGCCTACCACACTGGGGTGTGGCAGAGCAACACGCAGAAAAGCAACATGTGTCAGATCTTCGTCTGGGGCCCGACATGCGTCAGATCTTACCTGGTGCTGCTGTCGACGACGCCGACGACGCCGACGCCGACGCTGCTGCTGCTGCTGCTGGAGAAGCTCCTCCTGTTGTTCTCTCAGTGGAGTTTCTCCACCGATTGGAGGAACCTCGACTCCTTCTTCTTCTTCTTCTTCTTCTTCTTACTCTTCTTCTTCTTCTTACTCTTCTTCTTCTTCTTCTTCTTCCCCCCCCTCCTCTCCTTCCTCCTCCTCCTCCTCTTCTTCCTCTTCGTCTGCTTGTTCTTC
>JAAUXU010061330.1_pt1 | contig 26242 bp, 29 predicted proteins | sample 7278151 | NCBI WGS metagenome assembly JAAUXU01 (sample SAMN14350113, study PRJNA611818) | marine sediment metagenome | isolation source: surface marine sediment (1.8m) | place: French Polynesia: Moorea | collected 2018-08
CCAAGCCAGGCATAAATGTTCATTAAGCACTTAGATGTTTGCCATTAAACGGGGCAGGAAAAGACTCAACCCAGAGTTACTCCTTTTCTCTTGTTGGGACTCCCATTCCCTTCGAGAGACCCTGCCAACAAACAAACAAACAAAAAGACCTTAATCCGCATGTTGCAAACTTTCTTGTCTGCTCTAAACTTTTTTAGTCAACTATAATTTACTTTTTTGGCTGGAACTTACTTTTTCGCCTGCAATTTTCTTTTTTCAGAATGAGGACAGAAACTCAGCTCATGCGGTAAACTTTTTTGTCATGCCTGAAATAGTCATGTTGACAAATTGAAGTATTCACTCAAGGTCGTGCTTTTGCTCCACTGAATTTACAGTAAACGCTGTATTAATCTTCACTTCTTAATAGTCCTCCTCTCTAGTTATCCCACATCACCAAAAGGAGGTGAAAAGCCCCCCTTCCCCACATTTAATCTTCCGTGAGGGACGAACAATATGGCTCCTTCTCAACTCTCTTTGTCATCTCTCGTATTGATTTTAATTGTACTCAACCGTGACTTTATGAACCTAAACTAAATAACACTAAACTCAACACGTTTCAGTACAGTGTATGAGGTGCCGTCATGCTCGACGCAATTACTTACGGACAGGACTGTATATGATAACTGAAATGCTGATAAGCTTCCATGTCATGTCTCATAAATATTAATCAAGTTTGGAGAAGATGTAATCCGCTATTGTGCAATCCCCCTTCACTTCCAACTCTTACGACCCGGACTGATGGCGCACTGAAGGTAAATGATCCAAAAACACTTCGAAATAGACGACTTTGGAATGGGTGACGGAGGAACACGCAGGGTGAAGTCGCTGCCGAGGAGCATCAGAACAATGAGATAAAGTTTTTCCTGCCTTTTGTTTTGCAAATGCCTCAAACCTCTTGAAGACGTAACAAATGCCTACAAAGACGGAAGCACTGGAAGAACAGGGCATATGTTCCTCTGTTCCTCACTCCCCGCCAAGCTCAAGATGAGTCATATCATGTCTTCCGCAAAATTTGGGACGCATGACACATCCCAATCTTCTTGAATCCATCCCAGGTCAGGGGCACGAGTTAAATGTCCCGTGCTACGCCTACTTATCTTTGGAAGTGTCATTTCAGCCGTCCTGTTCAACTGTCCACTGTTTTAACATCACAAAAATAGTACATGAATTAAGAAATGTATACCCATCGGTCACTCTTCATTGACTTATACACTACATGTTCAGACACTGCAATGGCATGTCTTGGTGAGCAGGGCTGAAGCAGACTAATCTGCACATGGAGAGTTGATCATGTCCCATCAAAGTAGTTTCGGCTCTGGAGAAAAAGGCCAAGACACTCGAGCTCTCCCTACTATACGGACAGGAAGGTCAAAGAGATGTGTCAAGGCCAGAATAAAGCCCTTTTTTCAACCTCCAGACGAATCACGCTTTGTCCATCTTGAAAATACGCTTGTAGGACCGGATGTGCTCGAGTAGCTTAGAAATACACTCATTGCACGTCACCTTTCGCTCCCTTTGGTACTCGTATGCGTAGGATGAACCAAAAGTAACTTTTCCTAACTATTTCCCAAAGTGTAGATTCTTATTACTCGGACTGCATAAGATGTGCAACATAAAGCGGCTCTGCGGAATGAGGGGATTCGACATTTTTATTCCCAAAAATTTTTTTTGAAAATCGGACCAAAGTCATTCAAGTTATGGCCTCTGACTCATACTTGAAAATATTTTTTTTTTTTTGAAAAAGATAGTTGGACCAAACCCAATCGAGTTAGAAGAATCACCTCAAAATGACCCAGTCATGGTCGAGGGTAGCAATGGTCGAGGGGTGCTACAAGCCTTTTTTACGTGTATCGTCATGCTGATGATCTATTGCACTTCACGGTACAGTTCAAAAGCAAGCTGGACCTACAAAAAGTTTAAAAAAAGTAAAACCGAGCAGCTTCGCGTTGCCGTAGACTACTAAAGCAACCGCCTATCTTTAAAATACTCTATGTACATGAGACAGTTGTAATAGACCGTCTATGGTTACAGTTGGTTAAGTCGTCCTAAAAAATCAGATGCCCCAATAATGGTTCGTCACCTTCATCCGTGGGATCATCCTGAGGAAAGATGGTACAGGGTCAGACTATGACCAACGACAAAATTGCTTTTTAACTTTGTGAAGCCACAACTTGCATTATTTTGATTTAACTATCTAATTTCTTCCATAAAAATGTTGAATCTAGTTTTCCCCAAGAGCATCACTGTAGCTTTGTGTACTTCCAATACAGCCTGAGTAATGAGTATCTGCCTAGGGGGAGTGACTTTTGATCAATGTACTTGAAAATGCACACCTCTCTCTCCGTCTTGGTGTCCACCGTCTGGATGATCCCGGAGTAGAGCGGTGCTGTGAGTAGCAGGTTGTCTTGCCAGATGAGAAAACAAGAGTCAGACTGCACGGTGTGACTTTGCAACCTGATGGGCTCCGCCGTGAGCCAAACCTCCACAGTTTGGTTCAGAGGCATCAGCACAGCGATGCGCTCGCCATCCGAGTGTAGCTTCACCTAGGGAACAGAAGACCTGGTTGTAGCAGCTCATGACGAGGGCAGTGTGGCTCATGCAGGTCTCTACCCTGGCAACTCCAGCGCCGGCGTTGATGAACTTAAAGATTTCAGTGTAAACTCTCTGACCATTGGAATCAGACGTTCCGTCTCCCAAAGCTCGCCCGAACACGAGCGTCTCTAGGAATGCGTTAAACGGACCTTTCCGTATTGCCGGCGCTTGTTTAATGTTGAATACCCAAACCTGAGAATAAAAACTTGATTCAGGTGAGTGACAAAAATTTGAAGACTTGTGTCATTTTACCTTTTGACTGACCAGACCTCCGACCGCCACTTGTTTGTCCGTGGCGTCAATGCAGAGGCTGTCCTTTTTCACTGTGCCCAGTGTCACAGCTTGAGAGTGGCGGACGCGAGACGTCATGTTGTCGTGGATTTTCAGCACGTAACCCCGACCTCATGAAAGGAAAGAACAATAATTACAACCGTCACTCCTCGACTCAAGGTCATGCGCATCCCGTACCCGAGTTGTAAGCGGATATCGACCTCCCTGAATGCAGAAATGACCACACGATCGACCCCGAGCGCTTGACGTGGTTTTTCTTCTCCAGAGGCAAGCTTCGACTCCAGAGTTGGCCAAGGTTCGTCATCTTCCAGTACATCTGAAAGACCAAAGGAGGCTACGTGACTGCTCGTGTGGGTTGTGGCAACACCGCGCGAAAAAGTTGCATCGGAGTCCTGCTAGAATGACTTAATCGAGTACTTCTTGACTTCATAGGAACGGGAGAAAGGCATTGAAGACTACTGAGAGTGCAGTCGATGCCGTCGGCGTCAAACGTATGAGTCTGAACTTCGGAGGAAATGACGTGCCAACACCTTGACTAGTAAAACTTATCTCGTACGGCATTCGACAAGCTTCATCTGAGGCGTGTCACTGTCAAGCCGGTGCACATGGGAACGTCATTCTCTTCTTGAAAAGCGTCATTGAAAAGCGCCCTCCAACTCTTTCGTGGCATCGTTCATATGCAATGGTGTACTAGCCCTACATGAATGGGGGGAATGGTTGAGGAAGATAAATAAGTGTTACCAACTTCTGTATACCTCTAGTGCAGAAACAGTGGTATACGGATGCATCCCAATTTAGCCCACTCAGGCTTTGCTCTTTGCAAGAGTGACAGTAGGGAGGGAGAACATTACATAATGAAGAGTTTCAGCCCGACACAGGTAACAAAGCAAAGATGCAAAAAGTTAGAGCAGATCAAGGAAAAGCTTGCAAAATGAATTTGTTAAGCAGGAAGTGAATTACAGAGGTTTCCTGAATCCTCAGCAAAAAAAGCTTCTCCCGCACGGAATGTACGTATCCACAACTGTTCTTTGTGTTTGATGTCTTCATGATGTAGGAGAGTTGTTAGGCGTTTCTCAATGTAAAGAAGAGAACTCTTTTTGGACTTCACACGCGTCAGACGACAGCCTCTCAGATTTACTGCACAAGTAGAGAATCGATGCAACAGTCTTGAGCTAGGATAAAGAACGTCTCCCCTACCTGTCTGTAGACGTCCACGTTGTCCGGATCCTGTCCGCCCATAGTGGTCAAATGCTGACTCCATCCGTTCTGCTTCACAAGAATGGGAGACTTCCTGGCGGCCTTCTCCACTATCTTCTTCCAGACTTTCTCACTCCTGATGTAGCGACGCCACAGCACACAGACCTCCTCGCACGTGCGAAGCGAAACTGCGTCCAAGTTCAGCAGGATCCTGAAGGCATTAAGGGTGTCATACACTTTTAGCGACGAAGCAACTGAGCTTTGTACAGGCAGCCATGGCGCTGAAACAAGTAAAACTCAATTCGCAACTGACCCAATCACGTTCAAATGAGGTAATGCCATAAGTACCGTAGCCTTGGTCAACAACAATATCATCAGGTCAAGCCTCGTGTCTGTGCACTTTATGTAACACTTCACTGCTTGCAGTGTACATCGTGCAAAACAAACATTGGATGCTTAATAGTTGAGCATAAGACAAGATCTATGTAGGCACGTGGAATAATGAACGCGAAATTCTTGGTTTAAATTCAATTTTTTGGGCGCCGGGACATATTTTCAAAAAATATCAGGTGATATCACCGTAGTTTCCTAAAGAACGACGTTAACCATACATTGCCCGGCCAAACTGTGGCAGTGTATTTTCTTTGGCATTTTGACAGTGGTGATTTGACTTGTATGAGGCCTAAGATTGTCGGTGGCAGAAAGAGGCCCAAGGACAAATGAAGGTCGAGGAGAGGTCAAAACCTGTTGTTTGTCTCTACAATGTTTTCCTTGTTTTGACTAAAAACAAAGACGACTTTGTATTCGTTACAATGCGGCAATTTGTAATTTAATGCGACACTGTTGCTTTTCCCCAAGAAGTTACAGTAGAAAACAGGTAGGGCAGTAGTACATGTACATTTCCGTAGGGTGCAACACTGACAAAAACTTGGATGTACAGTCGAAAACCGAAAATATGATACAAAGTTTTTGATTTCTTCATAAAAAATAGTGACTTCAGCTGGTATGTATGGTCCCAACATATTTCCTCTGCGGTCTAAATAAAGGAATCTATTATAAATAGATAAAGTATAATAATAAGTATTACTACGGGTTGAGCATCATTGCCCTGGACACTCAAAAAACTTAAAAATGCTCATAACTCAGGTCTGGGTGGTAGATTATATGATTAGGACAGGGAGGCACCCGTAATATGCAACACTGTAGGAAAGTCAAAATTGCCAAAAAAATGCCTCAAGCAAAGGAGGATTTCAGTTTATTTATAGAGGGGAGTCTCAGCTTTTCAAAGACGGATGAGCCGCATCTGTAGCTCAATCTAGTCAAAAGTCTTGGCGTAGAAAAAACAAAGGGCATTTAATAATGACCCCATGCGCATAATTCTTGGCCTTGACTTTGTCCTCATATATTGAAGAAATCTGTTGGCCTAGAGCAAAACCCTGTAGCTATTCAGTTTTAAAGAAGATTCTTAGCTTTCTATAGAGGGCCGAACCAAGAAGCTCAATCCAGTAAAAAGTTATGACCCTTCAAAGTTGGCTACATGTGGAGAAGAAATGGTCTGCTTGATGTGAGAGTAATTGCACAGTACACAGGAGTCCAATGGTCTTCACAGAAAAGCTTGGTAGAAAGAAAGGGAGGTCAGATCTTAGTGAAAAAGTGGGAAACTGCTAGGTGAAATTCATGAGCAGTGAGTTCAAGCAAAAAAAATCAAGCACATCTGGATTTTTAGTGGAAAAATTGCGAAAAAATACTTGCAGCCATTTTTTTAACACAGTCTTCTCACCTCCATGGTTAGAAAATAGGCAATGCTTGATCAAAAGTGCATAAAAGTTGGGTTTCAAAGAAGCTTTTCAGTTAGGGGTGAACCATATCGGTAGACCAATACGCTCAAAAGTTATGGACAGTTGAGTGACATCCCAAGTGTTGCATTTTACGCGCGCCACCCCGTAAAAGTTCGAGAATATGGAATAGAAAATCAAGCAGCATCATAAAAAAGCGTGAAATTCAGGTTTAGACATATTTTTTGAGAAATGGGCAATTTTCGAAGTGCCCGAGACAACCGGCACACCCGGGATATTTTTGGCTTTCTACTTCACAGAGTGTTAGTAAAGCCGAACGTTAGGTCCCTGTACCTTGGAAACGGCTGGGGCAAGACCGGAGGTTCATACAGCATTAAAACAGGCATATGCACAGTTCTAGCTGTTTCTTCAGTTTAGGAGAAAACATTTTTCCACTAACCTGAAATTTTGTTCAGATCACTGAAATTGGGATATGACAATGAGGTCGTGTAAGGATGTGAAAGTGTCGGGTAAATAAAACGTAAAAAACTCATCCCCTTCCCTATCCAAGTGCCAGCCACTTTTCAGGTACAAGAACTTAACTTTCTGCAATGAAACGTTAAAAACACTGTACGCCCCAGTTTGTTCCGTGTAGAGCCCTGTCTTATTGCACTATTTTCTGCTGATTTTTTTTTTTTGGGGGGGGGGAAGCAAGAATTTTGCGTTAAGTTGCCACTTTGTGATGTGTACTGCACTTCCCTTGTTTTGACTAAGGTCTTGATCGGTCCTGGGCCTCCCCTTGTCCTTGGGCTTCTATCTTCCTCATACAGGTCAGAATCACCGACGTCAACACGCCAAAGAAAATACACTGCCAATATTCGGCCAGGCAACGCTTAATTATCACGTGGTTCATTGAGCTTTAACTTACATGTCCGTGATATGCCACATTTGGCAGTGTATCGTTATGGACAGGACGTCCCGGAAGGCGTCCCTGTTTGAATCGGCCGAGGTGGCGGCCGTCGCGGCACCGGACAGGAGGAGGCCGCCGCGCCGACTGCTGCTCATGACAGGGCTGAGGATTCGCCTACCAGACCGGCGTAGGCTTGTCAGCAGACCCCTCGAGCCCCTCCGGGGTAGAGGACCTGCCGAAGGAGGGCCACGGGTCCGCGACGACATCAGAGTCGAAGAGTCGTCTGCGTGACTGCCGCAATCAAGCGGCGAGCTCGGCTCCTCCGTCTCTGGAGAAGTCCTCCGCTCTCCTTTGTCTTCGTCCAGGGTGAGAGACGAGTCCGATGACCCCGACGCCCCAGTCGAACTGACCGAAGATATGTCCTCCTCGTCGTCGAGGTCCACCTTCTTTTCTCCACCCTCGTCATCTTCCTCGTCGAGAGAAAGGTACTGCGACAGATCGTCTGCCTCTTCGTGTGGAAATGCGACCTCGGCACTGTCATAGGCAAAGGCTGTGTCTGGCGTGGAGGAGATGGCGGCCGCGGCCATGGCGGCCGACGTCCCCACGTTCTCCTTAAAGTTTCTGTCGTCACGGAGACACAGACTCGAAAGACGTCGGTCGGTTCACTTCGCTAGCGTCGCTCACTTCGTCCGTTTGTCTTCAGGGTAAGCACTAGGTAGCTTTGCTCTGACTGTGAGTGTAGTGATAGCGGTGGTGGCCGTGGTACCGACCTCCACCGTGATCTGAAGAGAGAAGTGCAGCGCAGAGACGGAAAAGACCGACGTAGAGAGAGAGACAAGGGAGGACAGACACAGCCGGTCGGGCTCGACCAGGTTGGCTACGTCCGCCACCCTTTCTTCTTTCTCGCTCGCTCTGGCGGGCCACTGACCTGAATCCTTTGGACGGAGTTCGACCCGGCACGCCAGCCCATGTGTGCCTGCGTGAAGACAAGAGGCTAGAAACGACAGCTGAGTCAGCTGATTTTTGATCATGTACTACAGAAGTGTTTGATTGATGTTTTTTATTAAATGACCATACCTCTCACGAATCCCACCGCCACCAGCCGCATAATTTTTCTCATCAAAGCTACGATTTGGCCCTACTCAAAAATGTACTTTCGTCATGCACAGGAAAACATTAGGAAAAACAAGATTAGCTATGATTGCTAGGGGTACTTTTGAGGCGATTTTTTGTTCGGACTCCGAGGAGCAAAACAGATACAACACTTTATCCCCCACGGCATTTCTGACGCACATAACGTGGAGCATAAAACTGGACTGTCCAGTGCATGATGACAAGAACCCAGGAATTTTTTTTATCCCAAGTGGCATAAAAATTCTTTAAAAAAGGATTTTTACAAAAAAATGGGATATAAAAATCTTTTTTCTCTCGAAATAACACTATTCATCAAAAGTGCACATGATTCAAAAAACAACTTCCTTTATTCGAGGCCACCCTAAGACTTTTCCCTCATTGACTCATCGCTCGTCAGTCTGCCTCATTACTTGATTTTTTTTTGCCAAGCTCATAGCAACTGAGCAGAGGGCCCAGATACTCCAAAGTGCATTAAATTTTATGCTCCCACTTTTTGATGGACTCACCAACGGAAAATATAATGTTGTGTATATTCTGTTGTGAAGGAAACAAACCTATGTCCTTTGCAATGGGGATTTGGACGTGATAGCTCTATCAAGCAAGTCCTTTTCTCTATTACCGGGTACCTCACTTTATTTCCCTCGGAATAGAATACATTAAATGCTATTGCTACGGGATTTCAGGTCAATAGCGGAAGCTCAAAATGTACCTTTCAAGGAGAAGATTTCTGTTATGATGGTGCTTCTTAATTTTTCTGTCTTACACGCACTAAAACGCCATACTCTTCTGCTGTGTTTTTCGCTCAATAATCAGCAATCTCAGCTGTCGTCGCTTGCCTCAACAGCAGCCCACGCTCCGGCCAAAGGATTCAGGTCAGTGTGGCAGGCATTCAGTTGTGCCCGACGGCTTCGACGCCCCCCTCGCTAGTGAGTAGTAGGGATGCGTCGGATTTGAGGGTTTTGGGATTCGGTTCTAGGATGTTTGAGGGTTTAGTGAGATTCGGTTGGATGCGGTTGGGATCCGGTTCCAGAAGGTCTTGGATGCGGTTGGGATCCGGATCCAGGAGGTCGTTGATCGTGGTCGAATCCAGAACCGAAAGACACTTTTCAGACTTCTAGGAAAAGCCTAAAAAAGCAAGCATTAAAGTAAAAATAAGCAGAAAAAGACGTTTTCCAATATACAACACTTTTCCTTGCAAATTGGTTTGGATCGCCCCTTGTCACTTTGCTAGGACCCAGCAGCACGTCAATACGTGCGGCCTCTTCAGAAACAACATGGAGTAAGAATAGAAACCCTGTGCCCAATTCACACGTAGTTTGGGCTTGCCTTTTTGCTTGTTGCTATGAGCAAGTACATTTCAGTTAATTCGAAGCCATAGAGTTTGACTGCGACAGAATCTCCGTTTCATTGGTGTAAAACTACTTTCAGTCACAGCAGAACTGCAAGTCGTCTTCCTTTGCAGCTAACTAGCGGGGGGTACCCAGTATTGCCTGTGCTAAGGACTAAAAGTACTATTTAGAGTATAAGTCCATGCACTCGGTGATGTCCCCGTGCTCTGTAGTGTCCATACACTCCACGTGGTCTGTGCTACCCACTCACTCCACGCCATCCCCATTTCGTGCTGGTGACATGCCTTAAGTTGCCCACGCGCTCCGTGCTGTAGTTTTCAAGGAGCTTGCGGTCTCGACTCATGCAAAAAAGGACCCCCAAAGGATCATACAATCTCTTTGTCCCCATTTGTGATATCCGATTTTCTCTGGTCCCTTTGCTTTTTTTATTTTTTTAAACTATGAAATACTCTGAACGTTCCTATATCTCTCAAGGAGTTCTCATTTGAAAAATGTCAAAGAACAGCTGACTTTAGCTATCAAACCTTCTTCAACCCAACGGTTGGCTAACCCACACTGGAACCCGAACCCGACCCCAACAACAGGAGGGGGGGGGGGGCTGAGACATGCCTTCGTCACCCTAAAAGTAAGCGGTAAAAAGCGGACAAAAAATGATGCTTTCATAGACATGGACAAAGAGTTGTGCGCGCCCTGTGTAAATTTCTCATAAATACTACATACTCCCAGATTTAATACGTTAGATTTTTTAACCATTGCGACATCTTTGCGTGTATTAGAATGCCAAGAAAGTCGAGTATGAGCGGTGTCATCTTCCGATCGACTTCTTTTATCTAATATGTATACTCTCAGCATCGGAAAAGGAACATTTAGATGGAACACTTGTTTTCCCTGAGCCACATAGTTATTGTGAAGGTTTAGAACCTTGGAGACTTTTCCTACCCTTTAACATATCATCAATTTTCCTCCTTTTCATGTTTTTAATTGATATTTTTTTCATCATAAAGTAAGAGTGATGATGTGAATTAGATCCGAAGAAATCTCCGAGCCGGATCCGGATCAGACACATCCCTAGCGCGGAGCTCATAGCCCAGATGCTCGGAGCGCTCCTCACGACCTCTCTTGATGGCAATTATGTACCCTTGCTCCTCGTCCCCGTGGTTGGTGGTGGCAAACACTTACGTAAGAAGTCGTTGGAGTCAAAAAAAGTCATTGGGCAGAGACCTTCTTTTTTTTTACTTCCCTCGTCATAAAGTGTCACTGAGAGTGCCATTGTTTTCATGTCGAGTCCCAAATTTTTATTTCTCAGTGTCCTTTCAACCTCGATGATTCTCCATGAAGTATCAGGTATGGACGTCTTGGAAGGCTTTTCGGCTGCCACCATCAACGCTCTCTCACGTTATGTTGAGTGTTCATGGGGTCCCGCGCTGTCTTTCGGTCGTTGGCGCGACTCCCGTTAGAGGGCGAAGGCGGGTCCAAGTTCGCGGTCATCTACGACCCACCACAAAGTTAAGCACCAACCAGCTGAGACCTCCCCAGAGTGTTCAAGCTTTAAAAGGTAAAAAGTCGCGGAGAGGCCTTTCAACAAGTTCGACTATGAGTGCACCGTACAGTCGAGGCCGCGGTCGAGGACTCGACGAGGCTGGCGTCTAGAGAAGAAAAGAGGGGCCGCCAGCATCCGTCTCCAGAAGTTGAATGTTTGGTCCGGGACGTAGGTCCAGTGACCCAACTCAGTAACAGAACGTGAGCCGCTGTGGCCTCGGAATTCAAATGGTGGCCAAAGTCCTTGCGGCGTCCTCATGAACTTCGTGTTTACGTCTTCTTCCAATACCTCCCCCGACTTGGACACGATGGAAGTGGAGCTGCTCGACAGGCCCAAGGAACTTAGGGTCGACGTGGACCCTGAACAGGTGAGTTGCCTAGCTGAGATCGAGCCTTCAATGCAGTTGGAGTAAGCGTTCAAAATTATCTTGCAGTATGCCGAGGATGCCCTTTTAAATATCTGTCGCCAGAGTCTCGTGTTCCGTCCGACCGTTGTCTCGCTATTCGGACTTCGGACTGCTTCGGGACACTGGCTGGCGCCCAATCAGCACCTGTCACAGGTGGGGAAGGAACATCTCCCCCTTGAACTAAGACTCCGATTTAAGGTGCCTCACCCGGCCAAGCTCTATGACGTCGACAAGGAAGCGTTCATGTACTACTTCCTACAAGTACGTAGGCCGCAAAGTGTTGGCGACTTATTCAAGAATTAATGGGTTCTTTTTTGTAATAGGTCAAGCGCGATTTCTGTCGCGGTGAGGCTGTGAAGGCTTATGCGACCCAGTTGCACCAAAGCGAATCTTTAAGGAAGAATCCATGGTACGTACCCAATGCTTTGTAATTCTGTTATTGGTCAGGCTTGATTTGCACGTCTTCTTTCAGGTGGCTGCCCTTTATTCCCATAGAGAGCGAGAACGAGGCCGAGGAAGAGGAAAGTGCGACGTTCTACCGGAATGTAGCCAAACTCGCCAGGTTCGCCAACAGTGCATAGTTCATGATTGCTCTACGTAAGTCATTGTCATTCACCCCCTTCCACAGCATCTTGATGGCGGTAGACGTGTTAGACAAGGGAAAGACCGTGAAGGAGGTTGTGAAGAATGCTCAGCATTACGTACCCAACGAGACCTACTCCAACCCAGCAAAAAAGTTCTTCCTTCACAGCAAGGCGAGCACTGAACTACAGAGCGTAATGAGCAAGTTATTTAGGCTATAACTCTCCGTTACTCTTAATTGTAGTTTAAGGACTTAACGGAGTTTTTGACCAAGGACTTGATAGACAAGAAGTGGACATCCTTAGGATTGAAGAGGACTTTTCTAAGCGACATGGAGGGGAACTTCGAAACCTACTTCGAGGATCACTTCAGAGGAGCTCACCGTCCTCTGAGCGGACAGTGGGAATCGGTAAGAATTTCCGTTTGCAATTGTGTCGCAGATACTATGGTTTTTCTTCATTAGGTGAAGTTGGTGTTCAAGCCTCCTTTCAAGAAGGGCAACGAGGAGCGTGAGCCTTCACTGAGCATGGAACTACTGCCACCGAATGAACAGAAGAAAAATATGTTCAGCGACAACCAGCAAAAGGAACTTTGTACCCTTGAAGACATCTGTAACATTTCTGTTGGCGGCGAAGACTGGAATCGTATTGAACTGTCGCGCAGAAATGGAATCCCTCTCTACTTCATGATGAATGGTCGCCTCGAGGCTATGGCTTTTCTCAGTCATCTAAGTGGATACTACAGGTGACCTTGTCTTTAGCTGGTCCGTCATACTCGTCTAACAGGTCATCTTCATCCGCAGACTTTGCGAAAAATGGACCTTTTCGCTCTGCAGCGTCATCACTTATCCCTCGCTCGAGTTTAACATGACTAATAGCATCCATGGACCAGTCACTCCGGAGTTTGTGGAGGAAAAGTTCATGCAAAAGGCTAGAAATAAGTAAGCACTGAGCAAGTGTGTAGTAGCAACTTCATTGGCTTTATCCTCCATATTCCTAGACCTGGCTCGTTCCTTCTCCGCCAAAGCTGTGAGAAACACGATCAATGGCATATACACTTCTTGTCAGATCCTGCCGACGGGAGAACACAGCACAGGCCGGATGTTAAGGTTATCACTAAGACTCCAAACGGTGCATTTAAGCTGGCGGGTATGATTGGCGAGGTCAGCATCGGCAGCTCCTCAGTGGAGTTCGCCACCATCAAGGAAATGATCAAGTAAGGTTGTTGTATTTTGATATAACAGAATGGCCCACTCTATGTCGGTGTAGTACAGTTGGAATAACCCAACAATTCATGTGTGACTGGCTCTTTTCCAAAATTATGTGGCACTAGCGTAGACAACTTTGTAGGCTGTCTCCGACTAAAATGATGCATTCGTTGGGCTATCTTGGATGCCTTAGGTCTCTTTCTTAATTATGTTTTCTAGGTTTTTGAGGACGCCTGCATCAAACTCTTCTTTCTTACTTCGGGATTGCCTTCATCCCTCTGAGTACGACCGAGCCCCTACGCTTCTGCTGTGCAGGTCAATCGTCAAACTCAAAGCAGGTACAAGCTTCCGTGGCTTTTTTAGTGAACCAAAGAAGACGTTGTGACTTAGGGCATTCTTTGTTCTCTCCCAGACTGCACTGAAGGTTCGGGCCCTCAAACTGAGCCTCGTATGGTAATCCCTTTCAACCAGCTGAGTCGGGTTGAGAACAAGAAGCTCGAGGGGAAGTTCACGACGGTTTGGATGGGTACTTGGCAGGGAAAGGGCAAGAAGAAGCAGACTGTGGCAATTAAACAACTAAAAAGAAACCATCAGGTACATTAGATATGGACGAAAGATAATGGGGGAATTGTTTCACCTATGACCGTTCTGTTTTAGGCCACGAAGTTGCTGTCCTTCTCTCAGTTGTCGTACGACTCGCTGCTTTGGGACGACTCCACTCTCGTACGATCTCTGGGGGTCTGCTTGGGCACTTTCTCCAGTCCCATGGCGCTCATCACCGAGTATTTCACCCTAGGCCCTCTGGATTCTTATCTTCTGCAGAAAACTTCTCTGAGAGATGTCGACTTGGTAGAGGCTTGCGCGTGTCTTGCACGTGCTCTCTGGTATCTGGAAGAGAGTGGTAGCATCAGGGCAGCCCATGGAAACGTGAGGTGCTCCAACGTCTTTGTGGACAAGGACGACGGTGACTGCTTTAAAGTCAAGTTAGGCGATTGTGGATTGACGGAGGTGTACCCGGCCGACCAGGTATTTTCAAAGCCCATTTCCTATGTGCATCATATTTTGTAATGTACAGTACGAATACAGTAATCCCATCTGTGCCATTGTCAAACGTCAGACATGTGGTCAAGTCTGGCGAGTAAAGACTGTTGTTTGTGCAGGTTCATTGGCTGCCGTTTGAGCTGCTCTTGTTGGACAAGCCTTCCCCGGATCAGCTGACTATCAAGGGTGATGTCTGGGCTCTGGCGACGACCTATTGGCAGATCTTCTCGTACGGCGCAGTCCCGCTCATGGGCACAGACCCAGAGGAGGCCAGGCACCGATACTTGGCGGGAGACAGATTGAGTAAACCCCCACAGTTGAAGGGATATCTTGGACAGGTAATAACTTCTCTTCCTTGCCCAACTTGAATCTTCATGGATATGCTCATCTCATTCCAGATATACGAAATTATGCTTTCCTGCTGGAACCCTAATCCTGATGCTAGGAAGGAGCCTCAGGCGGTGATGAGAGACATGAATCAGCTCCTGTACCGAGTGTTCAACTCGAAACAGATTCACAACTATATGACTGTGGAGAAGGATGAGAGAGAAGGCAGTGCCAATGCTAATTGGATCTCTCCTGATAATTGGTCAGACGATGGCAGTGGAAGGAGTTCTATAGAAACAATCACAACTAAGCTGGACATGGGATCGATCAGCAGCCATCAGCAGCTGCAGCATACGGTGAGCAAGGGATTGTGTGTAATACACATTATGTTCACGTCCAATAAGAAGTGCCAATCTAATATCAGGTACTACTAGGGGACCCAGGCAGCTTCTAGTGATGGGTTGGATCTTGACTCAAGCTATGTTGACTCAGTGAGTTGGTTATTTTGCTGACTCTGAGGTGAGGCAGATTTGAAGGGCCCAAACCTGACCCGGAATCAGATTTGAAGGGCCGAACCTGGCTCAAAATGCATCAAGGAGTTTGGCACTGCTGGAAAAATCCCAACTGAAATCAAAGACCGAGAACAGCGGTCTTGTCAAAAGTGAAGTCTATTGCTTCTTGCTTGATGGTGTGGGACCTCCTCATGGAGTTCTCTTTACTCCATGGACCACCTTGGCAGCCTGGCAGGCACAGTAACACTAAAACAAGCAGCGAGATCTAGATATATATCACGCGATCTAGTTCAAGAACAACGGCGATCACTGTTTTTGCTCTAGCTGTTCCTGAAAACAAGTTGTTGACTACAGTACAGACTTTTACTTCATGCAGTGTAGTAGACCCAAAAATGATGGTTTTTGACTCACACCGGATTCGATTGACCGAGATTTTGGGGTGCCTGACCCGACCGACCCGGATGCAAAAGCTCCTGACCCCAGAGTGAGCCAGATTTGAGACTCCTCGACCCCACCCGTCACTAGCAGCTTCGGAGCTTGGTCCTGCGGACGGCTTTTAGTGGGCCTTGAGCCCATTCAACCTTCCTTTTTGGTTTTGTTTACTAGTTAATAGCTTACTTATTCATCTTCCTCCCTTTCCTGCGTCTGGTGCCCGCTGTTTTCTGTTCTGACTTCTGTTAAGAAGTCAATAGTGATAAAAAAATTACATTTGCGAATCTCATGTGCACTTAAGCGTAACTTTAACTCCCTAGTGACACAGTGTGACCAGGTTGGAGGTGTTTTCCTCCCAAAGGGGGGTCAGGATCTGTCCACCCATCACTTTTCAGTGTTGGGGGAACAAATGAAAAAATGTGACCGACCCATAAGGGAAAGGATGCGTAATTTTTGTGCATGCTGAGTCGGCATGTACGCATGCACGGGCCTGGCTCTGTTCTTTAAACGTGGGACTGCATGAGAGCAACAGTATTGCCAGTTAGCCTCTTCCAGATTGACCAAACTGGGTTGCAAAATTGGTGGATTGATGTGAAACTTGCGGTGTGTGTGTGTGTGTGATTGACAAAACACTTCATTTGTTATTCAAAATGAACCTTGGGCAGAAAAAGCTTTTTTAATTATAAAGGTTCACAATTTCCTTAATGTGACGGCGAATACCTTCGACAATGCGTCATTGTTACCGAAACCGTCAATTGTAGACTGGATTACCCAATCAGCACCACCATCCAATCCTCTCCCATACGCATCCTCAGATCCCTATGGAAAACGGTGGCGCCACGCACACACCCACGAGCAGACAGGTACCAATGATTCATGTCCATGCGGTAACGCCTGAATTGCCCGCACGATTTCTCACTCATACTTCAAAGGTTTTGGTCCCCACCTATCACGAAATGAGTCGACGCTTTCTTGAGCAGAACAACGGGTTGTACGGCTCGCATGGCGTCGGTGGCGTCTGCACTCCCGACGTTGGAGGATTCTTTGCCGCTGACAGAGGAGTGGTTGATCCACTTATTAACAATACCTGGGGCGGGAGTCGACCAAGTAAGAATCGCACACATGCTTAGTGATTATGCTTCTCCTACTAAGGTGACTTTCATTTGTTCAGGCTCTAGCATGTCTGGAGGCCTGTTTAACAACGACGCCTCTGCCTTCACATCGCAGACTTCCTTGGCTTCCTTCAGCACTCTCTACTCTATGAGCTCAATCTACCAGCTGAGTTCTGAATCACAGTTAGAGCTCAACACAGAGTTTCCCCTTGGAGAGGGAAACTTTGGCGTCGTCTACAAAGGGGTTTTGAGCAAATCTAACGGAGATTGGGATCAGGTAAACGTGAGACATAAGGGCGGGACCATTAAGAGAAGTTGAACAACACGGTTTCATCATTTAAGGTGGCTGTAAAGACTCTAAAGGCGTCAGACGGCCAGCCTCTGAGCGTGGAGACTTGCGACGAGCTGCGATGTGAACTTGATATCATGCGCAAGCTCAATCATCATAACGTAGTCAAAGTTAAGGCTGTGTTTCAAGATGAACGAAAAGTACTGATCATTATGGAGTATATCGAAGGAGGGTCTCTTGATAAGTGAGTGATGGCTTTTCCCTTTTTTTACGTTTCGAACGTTCATATTGCACCAATGAAATTTTAGGTACCTCTACGTGAATAGGGACCTGATCGAAATACCGAAACAGGTAATTGTCACTATGAATAGGCCTGTAGAGCAGTGCTTGGCGTAAAAGATTACGTGGAGCTCCACCCCTTCCAGGCAGTGCACCTCACCCCGGCACTCTCCGGGTGCGGTACATGCGATAAACCTGCGTTCGGCAGACACTTGCCTTCCTCTTCACTCCGACTGCCTCACCAGGCTGTCGTGTACATACACCGAGAGTGCAACAGCCAACACAAGGGGAAGGTAGTGAGTGCTGTCAGTACAGGCGAAGAGGGAGCTCTGCCGAACGGGGGTTGAGCGCATGTAGCGCACCCGAAGAGTGTCTGGGTGAGGTGCACTGTCTGGAACGGGTGGAGCCCAGGGTCTGACTGCACCGCAGAAAATTTCGGCAATTTCACTGGAATAACCTCCTGCTAATGGCCAAAACGACCTGAGCCGGCATGATGTCCCCTCTGCAAGTCAGTACACTTTTAGCGCTGTAGCTCAAAATGTGCAGTCACAAAATTGTCCTTCTGTACCAGATGTTATGCGTCAGTATCTCCACGACCATTATGAGTCGCTCATTGAACACCGCAACGTTTCACTGCAGTGGATGTACTGCATTTCTGCCGGCGGAATTTTTTTTACGCAAAGCACTGTACAAGGGCTATAAATATACAGGATCGATTACTTTCTCATTAATTCTTTTAGCTGTTCATATTTGCCCAAAACATAGTGGAAGGCATGGAATATCTCGGCCGCAAAGGCGTGATCCACAGGGATCTGGCGGCAAGGAACATCCTCGTTGCCAACGAGGAACTTGTAAAGATATCTGATTTTGGATTGGCAAGGTTCGTATGCTGTTAGTCCGATGCAAGCTATCGCGCTACATACGAGTACTTTTCCACAGATCAGTGGGCCAAGACCACTACGTGATGTCTTCAAACGCAAACATCCCAGTCAGGTGGTTGGCTGTGGAGTGCTTGACGCACAAAATTTACTCTTTTGCTTCCGACGTTTGGAGCTTTGGAGTCACGATGTGGGAAATGTTCTCCTTGGGCGCAATCCCCGCCCTGGAGGGGTGTCAGGGATTCTTCAAGGCAGGCGCCAGTGACGAGCAACAGAGGGAGGATCTCAAATGTTGGTGAGTGTCAAACAATCGGTTGACGCCTGTATTATCTTAATGCCTATGTACGCAGGTAGTGTACCTGATACCTCTGTATCCTCTGGATTGCTTGCGTTTTAGGTTACAATTTCTGGAAGATGGAGTAAGGCTGCCGCGGCCAGAGTTGTGCCCTGCCACAGCTTATTTTGAGGTAAAAAAGTGTCAGTGATTAAAGCACGCTTTAATGCAGTGAGCGTTTTCCCACTTGCACAGGTAATGCTTCCCTGCTGGCAGAAGGATCCTAGGCTGAGGCCGACGTTTACAGGGCTAAAGCAAGCTATTAAAAAAGCTGAACTGCGAGACACCTGAGCAGAGAAACATGATGGACTCGCTGTCAAGAAGAAACAAATTCCCCTCCTGAAAAGGGCATTACAACACGTACGTGTAGTATTTGTTCTTGCCGTAATTGTGCATTATGATGTCGCCAAGACGTGATGCTTATACCAATTGTCAATATTGAATGTGAAGTAAGCAGTGTGTAATGATAGCTCAGTGACTTTATTATTTGACTCAATCGCACCCACCAATGTTTTGCCAAGATTGCGCAAAACTGCGCCTTTATTCGTGAAATTGTGTGCACAATTCTTGTCAGAATTACACTAAATGTCGACTTTACATCACTGGGAGTTGGACTTTTTGAAGTTACATATTGTACTAGCGCACCAAATTGAAAGATGTATGCACTGAAAACCAAAATGAATTACTGTACACCAGGTTAACTTAGTTACATTAGGCTTGGTTGGTTAGCTTGAGGGAGCGTACGTGTAGTAGCGTGGCGTCGCGTAGATCAACCTGAGGTTGCGTTTGGTTAGCTTGGGGTTCGGTCAGGTTAGTCCCATATACCTCCGTTGCCATTTTCGTGCATATCAGCTTCCTTTTTGTGCACGTTACTTTTCATTTTGGTGTACGCTGAATTTGACCCTGGATCTTTTTTCCCTTACGTATTACAAAGGAATGAGAAGTAGTTGGCGCAGCTGAAATTCCCTTTTGCTAGCCAGCTCCCATGTGCGAATCTGGCATGATGCAATGCAAGGTGATGGAGCAATTTGGTATCGCAGTCCCACGAAGTCAGTGTGTTACAGGACTAGTGGCAGTAATTATGCACTCTTCAACCTATTTCATCTGCAGCCTTTTGCTCCATTGGTGCTCACTTCAAGTGTGGTCTTCAGCTGGAGATGGCTGGTTGGCCTTTGACCTAAGTCCCTTGTCATGGCAACATCTCTGGCAGAGAAAAGGAGAGGAGCTGAGAAGAATGTACGAGAAGAACGTCCCTAAGAATCTGTCACATCCAGCAGCCATTTCACGTTCTGATAGCTTCATTGGGAACGAGGAGGAAAGGGACGTGGAGGGAGGGGACCTGGAGGGAGGAGACGTGGAGGGAGGGGACGTGGAGGAAGGGAACGAGGAGGACGGGGAACAGCTCAACGTCGAAAAGGAACAGGTCAGAGATGTTCACATCCACTTGCAAAACCTACTGGACTTCTCAACTTTGAAGTATCTTTTGGAAGAGATTCCCTGGGGGGAACTCTTTGCTGCCAACAGATTATCCCGAGTAGTACAAGAGAAGTACATCACGGAACACATAGTGCGGGAAACTGACAAGAAACAAGTCTATGACCATGCAGGTGTTACAGCCGAAGGAGGCTACAATGCCCGATGGCGCAACGTAGGGCAAAGGGGCTTCAAAGAGCACGAAAAGAAGAAGACACGTCGTCCACCCAAGTGAGTTGATAGATTGTCAAGCACAAGTCAAATATTATTGAGACATCTTTATTGATAACACATCATGTCTTTTCATGGACTCTCAGACGACACGTTCATCCCAGCGACGCAGACGGAAGGAGGGAGACACGAAATTTCTACAGGAGGAGCAAAAAAGCTTACGTCATTCGGTACAGAGACTGTCCGTATTACTACTGGCAGCATTTTCCAGGGCGTTATTGGCGGTGGCGACGTCGAGTTTCATTGGAGCAATTCCTGATCTGTCAGCAAGAGAAACTGTATGTCTCCAGCAATAATAACAATACATCTCAGTAACCGGCAGTTGTGCCTCCTGCAAGTGTCCATGCTTATGTGAGCACTTAGTAAGCGCCATGTTCTTTCGGTGAGTATTCTGTAGTGAGCGCACAACGCTACCGCCGGGCAAAGTTGGAGTCCATGACTGCATGACCTCTCTGAATGTTGTGCCTATTGGCTTGAATCCGCTTCTCCACAGTGCCAGCAGTAGCAGCGTCCCTAAGCTGCTTTCTTATGAACTCTGGATCGTGGTCGCGCGTCCTCAGCTCGGTGTCTTCCCGGTTGTCCTCGTCGCGGTAGCGTCGCACGTTCTTCTGGCGCTGGTCCTCGCGCCACTTGGCGTTCTCGGTCATCTCGCGAAGCTTTCGTTCTCGTTCGGCTTCTCTGTCCTTGCCATCGACGCGTTTTTTGCCCTCATCTCTTGTACCGTGGTGGTGGCGAGATGTGTAAGGAGATCGAGAGCGTCCTCTTTCACCTCTGCGATGCCCCACAGGAGACCTGAGAGAAGAACAGTGAGGGCATGTAAGAACGAGTGCATGACAAGCCACTTTTTATGTCTGACCTCGAACGTCTACGTCTTTTGTCCGAGTTCTTCTTCTTTCTCTTATTGTCTTCTGAAGAGTCATCTGAGGACGAATCTTGCCGCCGATCCTTGGAAGAGGATTCCTTGGGGTTAAACTTCTCCAGCTTTTGTAACAGAAGGCGGTCAAGGTCCTCCTCGTCGTCGGAGCTCCTCTTTTTCTTCTTGCTCTTCTTCTTCTTGCGCTTTCTGGTATTTTCCAGCTGTGTGACAAGACAGAAACAAATGAGCCCTAAGATTGACTAATGCTACTTGTCAGCCACTTACATAACCCTTGATTTCTCTCATCTTGATAGGGTTGTCCAGCACCTTCTTCCTGGTGTCCAGCTCCTTCTTCTTGATGGCGACGAGAGGATCCTCTTGAAGTTTTCTCTGGAGATCGACTTGATGTTCGGCTCGACTCGAGAATATGGACTCGGGGGTGCAGTCTGAAAGAATGAGAGTGAAAACTACCGCCCTCGCAAGAAACCAGAAATGAATTAAAGCTCAGAGAATACCTAAAAAGCCTCAAGATCTACAAACCTACGAACGTTGGGTTAGGTTTGAGATTAAGTTACGCATGCTGTCGCTTTTCATTTAGATTGTCAATCATTGCCACACATCTCCTTGGAAATCCTTTGGTTAGCTATATTTTTCAAATGGTTCAGTCTTGATTTGGCGCGGCCGTGTTTTCTCACCGTACTCGACGGCGTTGATCTGACCCATGGTGCCCTGCTGATCAAAGTTTTTATCGACGGCCTTGCCCAGGAGGTAGTCCTCCGTGGAAGGACCCGTGGGCTCCTCGCGCATCCAGGATGTCATGTTGAACGGTGTCTCCTACCGGATTGCGGACTCTCCTCAAACTCGTAGGTCGACGTTTTGTTTATTGTTGTGCTTTTTTCTCTTCGAAGGCCTCGGCCGATTTGGCTTGCCTGGCTAGGGCGGCTGTGCGCTGCCGACCCACCAACGCCACCACCACTTGGCACAACCGCTACGTCATCGCCGTCGCAAGCGTCGTCGCTTTTAAAGGAGAGCAGAATGGGCCTGGGCGGGGTGCAACAGTTTGCGGCGTGAAGACATTCTCTGACCCACCAAAAGAGAAAGCAAGTGTGACATTCTTCGTCGCGCGATCCACTTGAAACTACCGCACCTCGCCTCACGTGATGCACGACGTGATGACCCTCTCTGAATATGAAATTATGGTCACATCGAGAGTCTCGAAATGAGGGTGAGGACAGACAGAATCCCCCCAGATGAGAACTCCGGGTCGACGAGTCATTCGTCGTCAAATCCAGATGTCGCTTTTCTTCCACCTGTCAGGTCGGCCATATCCTGCCACTTTCTGCCCGACGTCTACCGTCGTTACGAACGTGAAAGCTCTGTCGGACGCTTGGCCAGACCTCAAGTTCTTTGCAGCGTCCAGCCAAATTGGGTCTCCCGCCTCGCCCATGCGATTCTCCGACCCTGAAAGCGTGACAGGCGACTTCTTTCCGTCCCAGGGTACGCCCGCTGAAGAAATGACGCAGTTGACTGTCCGGGTCTCGAGTCGGACCCAGCGGACATCTGTGAATCGTCATTGTGTGGAGCTGGCACGTTTGCCACTCTTGCTACGATCCGAGGGCCACGTTGTCCGGGTTGAGTGTGTGTGCGCATCTGACATGTGTCAGTGGTGCGATCCCACGGCAGGGGGGAGGCACGATGGTACGGTTGGTTTCAACAGGGAGGTACGATGACAGTAATTCCTAGAGACAGAAGGAGAAGCAATGAGGTACGACAATAGGACCACCAACACGATCAGGAGGGGGTACAGCCACCTCACTGCGTCCACCCGCGCACCTGTGGTGTTGACAGTCCGGGCAAATAAAACCCATCCTAACAGATAAATCTAGATGTACACAGATCAATCACTCGTCCTTTTTCCTTGAGGGCCCCGTCGTCAATGCCCTTGCTCTCAGGGACTCAATTGCTCTGGCCGTCCAGGATGGCAACCCTGCCATTGTGATTTTACCATCTGCTCTGTGGGGTCGCGGCCGATGACTGCGACGACCGCACCAGCCTGCCCACAGGCAGAAGAGCTGACGACGGCGGCGAAGCTGCAGAAGCTGAGAAGAGCGAACGAACGACGAGAGGCAGCAGTCAACGAAACGAGAGAAAGAAGCACGATCGCGTCGTCCCCGATCTAATCCTCGAGCAGTCTGGTCATCCCCGCGGCCACCAGGCATCCCGGAGGCCGCCAGAGGTGGCCGCTCAGCCAAGGACAGAGTGAGAGAGACCAGCCGACTCTACCGCGATGTCGTACGCCTACCTCTTCAAGTACATCATCATAGGGGACACTGGTAAGACGCACAAAGAGTGGGTGGCGTCCACGTAGACCACGGACATAAAAAGAAGCGTCTTTTGTGACCAAGGCCTTCGCCTGTGCTCGCATGCAGATAAGAGAGAGTGTATGTCTGCGGAGCGGCCCACAGTCGTGGTCCTGTGCGAGGTGACGGACGCGTCCTCCCTCCTCCCCCAGTCCTCCACGGGCTACGCTGCCATCATGTCATTGCGCGAGTCGGCTGTTTTCGCCTTCTCGAGGGACGACGAGTTGCGATCTCGCTGCAAATCAGCCCACTTTTATCACTCGTCGCCGCTCACACGCAAAGGCAGTCGCGTAGGTGTACGCGCGTGCTCACACGCACGATCGATATTTCCTCTCCTTTACTTTCCTCGGAGAAGCAGCAACAAACTTGACAGACTGCAAGGGGAAGCAGAAGTCGAGTAAAGTCTTCTTCAAGGTTTCCTTCCCTCTGTTGACGCTTAATTTTCAGTAAACCCTCTTTAAAGCAAGATGGGAGAAAAAGACTCCTTCCCACACATTTGCAGAAAATAAAGAGAAACTCAAAACATGTGCGAAACAGCTCTTCATGCCTTTCCTCTTAGGGAATCCTTGGGGAGCACCCAAGGCTCGTTGGCCCAACGGAAACCTTTTGGAGCCTGGAATTCCCACAGGTTTTTTTATTAGTTAAAGATTCTGACCTTAGGCTAAATCTGGGTCCACAGGTTTATTGAACAATCTTACGCAAGTTGCTTCCGGCGGCGATTGTAGAAGAAAGAGATTGGACGTGAAGTTTTGCGTCGTCCTTTGTCGTGCTAGCAAATGTTTCCTTAAGTGCTGGCAAGTTCCCTTCGATCTGTCCCCTTCTCGCATCTGTTCATGTTCAATAATACCTGCTACTCTGCCCTGCATATGAAATATATTGAAGCAGTTTTTGCATCCTGTGTGTGAGTGTGTGTGGTCCCGTCAACGGTGAGTAACTTATCTTTTTTAGAGACATTGACTTTTTCCTCCACTGCAGATTCAGGGTCTCCTGATGTGGTGTGAGTAATGTAAGAGACTGATGAGAGAGAAACAGAATGTAAGAGGAGGGCTCCAGGGGGCGGGGAGGAGGAGGGAGCGACGGCGGTGAGGGTGGCCACGGACGTGGGGAATCACAGAGCGCAGAGAACCATAGAAGTAAAAGATGACACTGCGAGTAGGTGCGGAGGACATAGAACTTTCTTTCTAACCCACTGAGTCCATGTGTGTAATGCAGGACAGCCAGTGGTTGTGCAAGGCAAGAAATTGCCTTGCAAGACGAGTTCTCGCATTGAGCTGCTGCTTGCATGGATACGATCAGCAGAGTAATTGCTTGTGTCCTCCCGGTGTGTTCACGCATACGTGCGGAGAAATGATAGTCGTGTATGCTGTCAATGCGCATTGTCCGTTCAAGGTCTTCGTACAATACGCCGGTAGTATCGTACAGGGTGTTTGGCATTTTTTATTGTTGTCGTTGTTACTGGTGCACAGAGCGTTGCACGATTAAGTCGACTGTAGGATGCACGTGGCTCCTCTCATTAGGAGTATTACGCATGGAAAATTAGGCACAGGTGTGTTCGATCAGTGAAGATACTTTTTCATTCTTTACCGTTTTCAGGCGTGGGCAAGTCATGCCTGCTGCTTCAGTTCACCGACAAACGTTTCCAGCCCGTGCATGACCTGACCATCGGGGTCGAGTTCGGGGCCAGGATGATCAACATCGAGGGAAAGCAGATCAAGTTGCAGATCTGGGACACGGTGAGCAAAAGCGAAATGAGTCAATGAAGAAATGACGTGCATCGTTACTGTACAGCATGCATCTAAATTAAGGGCAGTATCACTTTCGTTAAAAAAATTAATGATGCTTATGGAAATGGGATGACATGCTTAACCTCTGCTAGATGAATATGGGAAGCAAGTAGTCGCGTTATACTGGCTTTGTATGAACTTTTCACGCAAAAAACTTATTGTTGCATGGTTTTAGAGTTTTTTGAAGAAAAAAAACTTTCTAGAGCTTTGCACGAGCCCCTAGGGCCGGCCATTTTGCAGTGAGCACTGACATTCAAAACCAATGAAAGCATCAGCATCAGCGAATAGGGATTCAAACCTTCAGTAGCATCTCTTGTTAGTACTTCTACTTCAGAAAGATATTAGAAAAAACTGAGTTTGAAATGTATGTGTTCAACTGTAGCAATATAGGGGAGAGGAGAGACATGGTGTCTGCCTGCTTGCCTACGCTTGCCTGCCTGCCTTCGTGCTGTCGTGTGCACACAACATAGCAGAGAAGAGACCTTTGTGCACATTATTGTCCTGCTGTTACTTAGAAAGTGACAGATAGGCCACGGAGATGAAGTAGCACTGGTAGTGCATGAACAAGTTCAAGTGAAATGGCGGGTTTGATATTTTTTTTCCGAGGCAATTGTGCAAGAAAGCGAGGATGTTGGCTTCTTTTGCCTCCCTGAGGAAGGGTGGTGAAAGGGGACATAATCTGCCAGCACCTTCAGTACACCAGCATCGAAATGAGGCTTGTGGAGACAAAATGTCTGTAAATAACAGTAATCACGACAAAACTTGCTTGACATCGATATCAATAGCACCCACCTTGCTCCATAAAGTTCAAGTAAAATTCGTTGAAAAATTGCTTGTAATTCCGACGCCCGCAAACTCTTTTTCGTCTGACAAATCACTTTTCATCGACAAGTGTTTGTCGAGACTTGTTTTTCCCAACTTGAATGCTCATGCTTATTACGGTCATGCTTGTTCATGGAAAGACCAGGTACGGATGATACCTATGCATTAGGCTAGGTCGAAAAGGGGTCAACTTTGGAAATTCACTGACAGCATCTAGGGTTTGTTACACGGGCTCAAAAGATGAAGATGTAGTCAAATACTTTGGGAAAAAAGTTGTGTTTCCCTATGCCCATCTTGGTTTGAAATTTATGTAGTAAGCTACTGTAGTAAATTTAGGTGAAAGTAGATTTCAGCTGTGGTGGCTGTCAGAAGCTGCCAAACTGGGTGAAAATCACTGACCAAAATGCTGACTTGCTCCAGTTGGTCAGAAAAATATTTTACAGCAAGTCCTGAAGAAAAGAAATCCAACCTATTTTACAGTATTATGCAA
>JAAUXU010074568.1_pt1 | contig 26239 bp, 22 predicted proteins | sample 7278151 | NCBI WGS metagenome assembly JAAUXU01 (sample SAMN14350113, study PRJNA611818) | marine sediment metagenome | isolation source: surface marine sediment (1.8m) | place: French Polynesia: Moorea | collected 2018-08
CCTCCGGCGCTATGCACAGGCATGCAAAAACCCCATGTCTGGGTTGAGAGGTTTCTATGTTCCGTGAAGCAGCCAAAAGAGAGCGACGGGGTGACAACTTGACAGGTAAACAAAACGTGTCACTTCAGACAGTGACACATAATTCTGAGTAGATCAGTTCACAGTTTTGAGTGCCCATAATGACATTAGAGCATTCAAACTGCGGCCCCAACTGCAGATGACCCTACACCGGCGCTGGCTGTTTTTGGCTGTTTGGGCCATTTTTTTTAGTGAAACGTCCAGAATTTTTTGTGGAGAGATTCTACCTTCCCTGGCCCACCTAAATCTCGTGGTAAATAATGCGGCCAGACCTGAGCAGCACCAATTCCTGGGGTCACCTGACCTGGGTGACCTGACCCAGGATGTCTTCTTCACTCTGGCGTAACAATTATAACATTGGTATAGTAGCCGAAATATTTCTTCTGGAAATGTTTCTTTCAGACTGAAGATTCTAATAGAAAGAGACTGATAGAGAGCAAAGGAAGCAGGTGATGCGTGCATGAGAGGGAGCCACCATTGGACCAACCACCACGAGGACCAACCACCATGAGGACCAACCTTGTTACGGCCCTCCAAGGCTGTCAACCGCCTCTGAGGACTGACTTTTGGTCAGGATGAGCATTCAAGATCATATGGCAAGTGGCCCAGAGTTGAAGCGTGATTGGAAGGAGCACTACGGGGTGTCTGTCAAGTCTGTGCAGAGATGGCTTCATGATGTGAGTCGACCTGCAACCATGCAACGACCATGAAAAAAGCCTTTAATGACCTCGAGGATGCACAAAGCCCGACGTAAGTGGGCCGGAGACCACATCCATTGAACTCCTGAACAGTGGGACTCAGTCATCGTCAGAGATGAGAACAAATTTAATTTGAAGGGATCAGACGGAAAAAAATGTGTCGCATACCATTGCCAAGGTGAGACCTTCCATCCAGATTGTTTGAGCATGACGATGAAGTGCGTCATAGCAGAAAACTGTGGGGTCATTAAACATCTCTTTCAGCCGGTGCAGCTTGTAGCGAAGGTTGGGATCACAGTTTGGCTTAGCACTAGTGGAACATACTCTTAGCTCGTGCCAGTGGACCAAAATGTTTCAAAGAACCAAGCCAATGTGTCTGGCTGAGCGTTTGGAATGGAGTGGGTGCAGTTTATCTGTTCTTATCAGTGTTCATGGTGTCAAAGAGATAGGTAAACTCATTTCTCCCTCTCCGAGAACCATCTTGGCGCTTCTGACACAGAATAAAACCAAGGGCCAATCTTAGTAACTGACAAATGCAGGGAACAAGAGTGACGTTCGCATTCATTTTATTTCGGTGGAAATGACGGGGAAAACATCAGTCAGACGTGTGCAATCTTGTGATGTTTGTGTTGTATGGATGCTATCAGCACATCTTGCGCACTAGGTATTGGTCTATCGATCATCGAAATAGTCGCAAAGTCGTGCTAAAGAGACCAGAGAACTATGTGCTGCAGTAACAGGACACTGAACAAGAGAGAGCTATTTTTAGTGATAGTGACACTAACGTAATCTAGTGAGGTAGGTGATACAGGATCAAGACGTCAGCGGGAATTAAGGACTTTGAATTGGAACATTGGATTGAAATCATTGGAAATGCTTGAGTATCAAGATCTTACTCAAGCAACAGGGGGGAATTGTGAGAGTGACAATGTACGTGTCATATAGGCTGTATAGCGCATTTTTTTTCTTGTTTGGTATACTGTATTGTATTGCTCTCAATGACCCTTTCTCTTCGTTTCTATGTGGAAAGCCTTGTGTCTGTATGAGAAGTGATCGGTTATCGAATAAAGTACTCAACGATCTAGCAGTTGTTCGTGAGATGCCATTGTGACTACTGCCCTACACGTCTCTCTCCACTGTCTTCGACCTCGAGGCCGATGATACATTCCGGACAAATGTAGAGGCCAGCTTCCACTGAGTGGAGCTTCTAGTTGTATGGAGCGGATGAGATGTGTGGGTGAACGAGACATGTGAAACGAGCTAGAATGACGCAACAATGAGACCTGTTTCCAACTGACCTATGGACGAAAACCATGTGGATCTTTCTGATAGTGAGGTAGCAGAATGGTCGATTCGTTGCTGCAAAGCTTTACTTTTAACTCGGTTCAGTCCAGCAGGTAGTCACTATTCGTTCGTGTTCTCACCACGTGTATACTAGGTCATACACGTGGTACATACACGTGTATACCCTTTGGTTTCAGAATTGTACTAAGAACAACTGTCTTAAACTGTTACGTCGTACTTCAGCTCAATTGGATAGTTTTAACGTCTCATTTTAATCCCTAGATCTTGAGCCCACCAGTCCGATCCCGCATGAATTAGCCGTTGAGTTTGATCTCAGATAGCTAAAAAGGCCAGGTTAGATTTCGACTGCATGAGCATTCAATTTCGGACCGAGAGCTTTAAACTGCTAAAGAGGGCGTTTAGGCCTTGCCCGGGGGACATATTCAGTTTAACGTCACTTTTCCTGTTCAACATCAGTTTCCCCCATTTCTCTTGCAGCACAGCACAATATTTTTTCCTGCCCTGATAGTCTAGAAGATGGCGCCACTGGTCATTAACCAAGGACAGGGATTTCAACCCGAGCCTTTTGTGGGAGACCCAGACACGCATGCTCTGATCTATCGAGCTCAGAGCGAATGTGGGGCTTCAAAAAATGACGCAATCCAAAAAATGAGTGAGCAAAATATATGGCCCACTCCTTTGTACTAATAGCGAGCCGTATATTTACTCCCACTACGCCCTATATTTGCGCCCGCTCTACTGTACTGTATGTAGTACAGACGGTCCGCTCACAGAAAATAAGACACTCATGTGCACAAAAAAGTGACCTTAAATTACAAACTACAGTTTGTGTCAAGGCCTTGCTATCTCGGCACTGTTGTCACTTTTGCTGTTTTCAAGAGTTTGGCAGCTCTTGGGTTCCACTGCTGTAAGTCCTTGAGCTGTCAAATTTCCTCAATTGGCAAAACCTCCAACAGGCGCTTAATGACTTTTTGACACTGTATTAAGCATATATTGACGCAAGCATTCACAATATATGCACTCATTTTCCCTTCTCCGAGGGACCGAAAGTTTTGTGTGGCCGCCCGGTTGGCCACATATACTTATGCAGCCCACGGGGGGGGGGGCAGTGTAAGTACATAAGGCCTGCTGTATGTACATTGGATGCTGAATTTTGGCAGAAAAAAAAGAAATTACTGACCGCATATTCGAGGAAGCTGTGAATGCTGGCGTCAAACTACCAGCTGCATTCCGGCAAAGCCCTCACTTGGGATTGACCAACCTTGGGCTCATTTGGTCCATCCCAAGTTCGTGCCATAAAGGCTTTCTTCGTAAGGAATCCAGTATACAGTTCGTACACTTCTTACTTTTACAGCCATGGAGCTACTCAAATTTCTAGAATATTTTATCGATGTACACTTTTTTACTTTTACACCCAGCTTTTCTAGTGTTTTTATTGAAAAGTTTGGTTACAATTGGTTGCTCAGCCATCGCGCGGTGAGCGCAGAAAATGAATAGGTATTTAATCGGGTGTGTGTAAACACTTAACGGCTACGGCTACGGCCAAGTGTCCGGCAGAAATGCTCCATAAAGTGCTGTATGAATATTTATTAAAAAAGTTGATTAGTCTATCGCGTTCTCAAACGTAGTTATGATGCATACTGAAACCTCATTTGTGCATCAATGTGTGTGACTTGAAAAAGGTCCCGTACAAGTGGAGAGTAGCAGTGAACAAGGGGAGGGCAAACAAGATGCTCAACGTCGGTCTTTGCTTCACTCTCACTGTATTTTTTCCCAGAAAGAACAGTTTGTACAGAAACACTTCATTGTCGCCAGCCACGAAGCAGGACAGTCGACGCTCGATTTATCGAACACCGTGAAAAAAATCAATGTACTGAGGATTTTCACTGCTTACCGATTCTCTATCTCAGAAACAGCACCAGTTCAGAGCATTTTGGTAAACCTCTATTCAGCGAATTTGACTTGACCCGAAACTACCAGACCTGATTTCTCATGCAGAGTTGAATGCTGCCGAGCTTCTGGAGACATTGGATGAGGAAGAGCAGGAGGATTCACAGCCAGAGGAGTACCGGAACAACCGGCATGAACAAATTACACCCTTTGAGTGCACTGGAGGTGCTGGACGCTGTCATATTGCTGTAAGAGCTACTGCATCAGCACCCAGGGAGATTTGCACTTCACATTGATGCACAATGAGAACTAGTGTCTCCACGAGTGTACTTCTTGAAGAAAACAGGCTAGAATTGTAGAGTTCTTTCAGGATTAGCATTGTTTAGGTACCACTTACGAATTGCTTTAAGCATTGACGATTGATAACTAAAGTTTGTAGTGCTTCCATCCCCCCACAGGCGAGTTTCATATTTGTGAAGGCCAGACTTCTCGTTGCCTCCTGTTCACGAGTAAAGCTGCTCATATCTGGACTTCGGTAGCATCCTTTCTCTGGCCTCGTAGAAAACTGCTTATATCACGCCAAAGTTAAAAACCATTGCAAGCAGAAAATTCTATTTCACATCTTGAAGATAATTTCAGTTTTATTGGTGTAGTGTCATATGGGACTACCAGCAGAGGTACCCGGCATTGCTCGGGTTATTATAATACTTGCCTCAATCCCACCCACCAGCGGACTCGACCGTTGCTCAACATGTGCTTCGCCCTCAACACAAAGCTGGTCTTGCCTCGTCTCAAAGCTGGCAGACTTGACCCACTTTGCTGGGTCATGAGCTTTGTGCTTACCACACACTTCGCACCATAAAGTTTGGTTCCTTCCTCGGCCCCTCACTTGCAGTGAGGTGAGGAAGTTCACCCTCAGAAATGTCCAGGAACAGTCAGTTGTGCTTGCTTTTTTGTGATTAGAATTTCCTTAACCCACTGGTTGACCCATTCTTGCACCCAACCCCAGACCCTAACCCCGACAGAAAGTAGCCTTAAACATTCCCCCCTGTCATGCTGATTCAGAATATATATGGTCTTAGGGGTTGATATCCTGCGGTTATTGCGTAAAAACATAACAAAAAATCAACTTTTCTTTTATATATAGGTACAGATAAATATACTGGGTGCGTAAGCACAAAGGTAACACTGCCTTGCACTTAAATTAATTCAGTTACCATCCATTTGATGAGGTTTTGTTAGTAATAGCACTGAGAGTTCTGCTTTTGCGCCTTCGAATGGTACCTTGTTTGCAAGAGAGAGTTGTTTGCACAGCAAGACTGTGAGGACCATGGCCCTGGTCAACAGTGTGTGGATGAAGATCAAGCATGATCCCCACCACTCAATGCAGAAGATGGCCAAGGAGGCCAGTGTCAGTGAGGGCACCATCAGGAACATTGTCAAGAAGGACCTTGGGCTCAAGTCCCAGGCCGTGCAGCCGGTGCAGTCATTGACAACGGCCCAGAGGGCAAAGAGGCTGAAAAGGTCAAAAGCGTTGATCAATCGCCTCAAAAGCAAACCGTCATCAAAAGTCGTCATCTTCAGAAATGAAAAAAGTCAGTCATGAACTGCCGCACCACAAGGTACATTGTCAAGACCTCGGAGGATGTCGACCCAGCCATGAGGTACACCAACAGGTCAAAGCATGTGGCCAAGGCCATGATGTTCAGTGCTATCGCAAGTGACGGCCAAAAAATGCCACCGATTTGGGTTGACAGCAATCTGGGCACCAACAGCTACCTGACCATCATCAAGAAGGTCCTGAAGTGGGCAGACACCAAGTACGGCCGTGGAAACTACGTGTTCCAGCAGGATGGCGCCCCCTCCCACAATGCCAGGGCCACCCAGGAGTACCTGAACTTGGAGCTGGGATCCAATGGATTCTGGTCCAAGATGTGGCCACCCTCGTCCCCGAACCTGAACCCATTGGACTTCAGCATCTGGACGCATGTGGTGACCAAGGCCTGTGCCAAGTTCAAGATGAGTGGCACCGCCCTGAAGCATGCTGTGGCCAAGGAGTGGACTGCGATGTCTGTGGACTACATCATATCTGCTTGTGCTGCCTTGCGGCCCCGGCTCAAGGCCTGCATCGCCACTGAGGGGGGATTTTTGAAAAATATGTTTAGAAATATATGTATGAACATTTTGTAATTAATACTCCATGCTCCTCTTGTTGTTCTTGATGCTGTCAGACATCTTGAAAGATTGCGCAAAAAAGTGTTACCTTTGTGCTTACGCACCTGGTACATGCTGTTGCACTGAGTATTTCCTCATAGAACTTTTAGGGGAAAAACCGACGTTTAACAACAAATTGAAAGGGATGGTATTTCTATTAAGTTGATGGAAGAAAAACACAGCTGGGTGGGCACAAATGGACTTTGTGTTCTATTGATCTAGTCCATTATAGCTCTCCTGGAACGCTAAAGTCCAGCATTCAGGAATTGCATTCCCACTGTAAATGCTAGATCACCCTCCAAAAAAGTGCTCCAAAGTATGTTCATGAAATACATTTGACATTCTCGCAGGGCTCTGAATCAACCCAAGAACTTTTAGACATTTTTGTGCAGAGACAAAGCTACATAAAAACACCGCACCTGATATCATGTTCGTCCACATATTTTTCACTCAGCCTTTATGTACGTGTTACTGCCGCTCTAATTCCGAGTGAAACAGACATCTCACACTTTTAATTTGGACGGGGAAGCACTCATTGCATACCTACAATAGAGAAAGTTTGTGCAGAGTTCAACCATTCTCCCCGACTGAACATATGTGCCTGTAATGACAGTACTTGCTCTTTCTTTGAAATATCTGCGAAGTTTATGAGAACTTTCTTTGCTCTGCACTTTATATGGCACATGCGTCGTTCCTGTGGACATATACTACGAAACAATGCATGCAGTTCCTGATTTATTCAGGTCGATGTTTGAGGCTTGTAGCATTTTTGTTTTCAGCCAGTTGCAAAATGAAATTGGTCGAATCCAGTGCATCTTTCGTCATGTTGATATTGATTGACCTCCCAATCTTGCTCATTTGGATCTCTTGTGGTTGGGCACGAGGTACCAATGTCAAGTGAACATTACTTTTGTTGTATCATCATTATGTAACGTTAGTGTCTGATTTCTTAGTGGTCAGTAAAACTAGTTAAACAGTAAAATTCTGATTGCGGTTAACTCTGATTTAGGCACTCTTTCTTACACTTCATCAACCCCTTGATTCAATCAGCAAATTTTCGTCACCTGCCAAAAGGTACAAAAAGGTCGCAGCCAGTTGAAAATACCAAAAGAACAACATACCTTTTGCATGGTGAATTTTCTACCCCAATGTCATCACCAGGCAAAAGTAAAAGCAGAAAAACTTTCACTGCCAGACAGACTAATAGCAGTTTAGAAGAGCTCAACAACCTTAGATTTGGGGAAGTAAGCAGTGCAAAAGACTTGGTCAAGAACGAGGAGTTCTTGGAAAACCATGACAACGTTGACCCTTCTGCAGCAATGCTGCCCAGTTTACATGTAAGACATCCTCCTAACTAGTCATTTTTCTCCCTACTCCTGATTCAGTTGACTAAATTGGAATATCACTGTATTCACATTATCAGTACAATTGACCCACACTCACTCTTTGGGCTCTTTCAAACCTTTTTTGTTCCACCAGGAGAATTTGCTGAAGATGAATCACTGTGCCCTTCACCAAAGACAGGCTTCAACTTCGCAAATAGCGAATTTGAGTATGATAGCTCCAGTGGCCGCTATTTTGTCCGCTTGGGAAAGGGCGGGAAGTACAGGAAGTCAGAGGCTGATGCTGCCAGCTTCTGCTCAAGACTCAGTAAGGGAGATGACTCGATGCTGGCACAGATGGACAATCCATATGACTACAAAGCAGTGATGGACATTGTAGGTAAGGTCGAGAGACTCAGGATTACCATAGAAGCAAATGACTTTTTTGTGTCATGTACATCCAGAGAAGAATAAGGTATATTGGTGTTGGGTGGGCTTGAAGAATGCAAATGGTGAACATTGCACTGACAGAAGTTGCATTAAGAAACCCCAATGGCGGGATGGCACACTGGTCACAAACTTGGATGGCTACATTACCAATGGCATAACTGTGAGGTATGAGAGTGTAGGCACTGATGTGGAACAGCAAAATAAAAGTTACATGCCCCTCAGCTCTACCAACACATGTGGCGTCTTACAAGGAACACGCATCGTGGGCAAAGACGCCAGAAGCTGCAAATTCCGCTCCCAGTTCATTTGCATGTCTGTCTGCACCACCCGCCCAAAATGCCCCACACCGCCGGATCCGAACCCAGGGCAGATGAAAAGGTTGTGGGATGGGACACCACAACCAGATGCTGGGAAAGTTGTGAGGTATATGATTGATGTGTGTACTGCACCCATAGCAAATGCACACACTGCACACACACTGCACATATGTACGCAATACAAACAGGGCATGGGTACGCTGCGTGGATAATTTACCCAGTAAGTACTAACTGCATGCATCATCATTGAAGTGCCTTTGGAGCTGAGCTTTCTGATGACGTCATGGATAGGATAATAATCGAGGATTTCATGAAAAAATCTAATCCATAAAGTGCAAGGACTATATGTAGTTAGTCTGTGTGTCTTTGTCCAATTTCTTGCTGGCCTAATTTTCGCAGCTGATTTTTACAGCTGATTTAGACATTTTTTGTGGCTGGTTTTGAGCATATTCGCGGCTGATGTTATGTCGTTTGTCTATCCGTATGTCCGTGGCCGATTTCTACCTGGCCTGAGTTCTGCGGCTGATTTTGAGCTTTTTTGCCGCTGACTTTGAGAATTTTTGCAGCTTATTTTTATCATTTCCTGGCAAATGCCAAGTGCCTGGCTACACATACCTGGACGTAAGTAATTGCGCCAAGCATGACATCATCTCACCGTGCTGCACTGAAGCGTCTTGAGGTAGAATTTTGGTGCAAGAACACATAGATGTGATACTCGGGCACAATGTTGAGTACAGAGCTTCTGCATCAAGAATGCGTGTTGTGGTGTTAGAGTGCTCAAAAGGAGGCCAACTGGAGGGTGGAGCACGTCAAAGGGGATTTGAGAGGTCTAAAGCTTGCTTTCCTAAAGTTTGATGACACCAAATTGAAATGGTTCAGGGGTGCAAAAAAGTGCAAAAAGGGGTGAAAAAAAGGGTGAAAAAGTATCTGAGACACTATGATGCCTGCGGTTTCTCCTAATTCCCTTGTGGACCTCTTAGGCCTTCGAAATGCCTTTGACTTCAACGCTGCAAACGTAGTTTAGACATGAGCTAATATTCATCTTTAATCTTACCAGGCAATTCTCCATTTAAAAAGAACTTCTTCCATCCAGTCAGGCCCAAAAGTATTTGTAAGATCTCGAGACTCGCACAATAAGACCGTCTTCACAGTTGTGATAGTTGTAGAGCTTCAAGAGTTCCAGCACTGTGCACACTTAAAATACTTCCATTTTGCTAAAAGTGAGCAGTTTGGGAGCAAATGCTGAAAGTGATCAAGTCTTGATGTGTCGTGAATACATTCTAGTTTGACGGTATGTGTGACCATGCCTTTCCGTACATATGCGCTTTCTGAGTGCACTCACGAAACCTTTATTTCTTCGAAGAGGACGGTGAATACATGTGGGAGGTTATGCTGATAAGCGATGATAAAGTTTCATCATGTACGTACAATGTTTCCTTTTGTGAAAGAATTGTTTCAAGGGAGTTATACTCTTCTTCGGTTTAAACCCACCCATTTACCCCCATCAGCTATGCTACCTTTTTGCGCTAAAAAAACAAGCTCACAGAGATCCTGAGCGGCAACTTTAGTTGCATTCCTTAATACTTTTTGAAGTCCAAGGAATACATGGCGGCTACAGAATAAGGGACGACTAAAAGACGGGTTTAGTAAGCATTCATTGCATGGAGCCTCAGAGTTGACGTCATGGACGTGTGGGACATGTGTGATGTTGTGCATGCGCGACACTTGTGGTGCGAGTTGGACAAGCGTAACCCGACCTTTAGGACATTCTGACCTCCCCTCCCTTCAGAGCGAGAGAAAGATAATCGTAAAATTGAGGCTTTCGTGGCATTAACGAAGGAAAAAGTGTGACGTCGACAGTGAAGAAGCTCTTACCTGTGCACACACATACACATATGTATGTAGTGTACCAGAGCCACGACCACAACTACTGCAAGTCGCTGACTTTGGCCAATTCTCCTCCCACTCACTCCCGGACGTCATCATATTGTGCACTTCCACTTCAACATGATTTGCGTCAGTTTGCTGTTTGCACTTCACACATTATCCACATTTCCGGTCTTTAAATCCCGCGCCCCAACTGCTGAGATGCTTTCTTTCCCTGTCTTCACTATATTTTCGTCCCCGCTCTTTTCCTCCTCGCTACCCTTGAGTTGCCTGATGCTAACTTGGGTGAAAAATGAGAAAAACATTTGCTCGCATTGCGCTACTGAACTAATACGCACATGCAATTTTCTCACGTCCGCTGAGGAAAAACGCGCCTTGTTGTGGAGAGAAATTAAGCCGAAATGGACCCATTTCATCACGCCCAAACAGGAGCAATGGTGGGAAATGCTCCAGAAGATTAGCATTCAACAATACGGACGGTGGAGTGCGCAGGATATCCGCTGTAGAAACTCAAGTAGGGAGGAAAGTAAGAAAAAAATGCTTTGCTGCCGGTGGCGTCGCCGCCGCTGTCAGCACCGATATTGTCAAGAGGAGAGCTCGCAAGAGCTTCAACATCTTCTTAGGCGATCGCTCAGTTAGCAAGGGTTGAACAATTGAGTTGCTGCCTGGGTGGAATGCAGGATTGACAGGTGGAGCGAGCGAGAAGGAGGAAGTCTGGGCCACCCATCGAGAGACGAATGACACGCTTTACTGCCACATAGTAGTAAAGTACTTTTGCTGCACATTCACTCCCTCCGTGGTACTTTACAGTGCGCCCGTACAGAGAGCTCCGCGTAACACGCGTCTGACTGGCGGCCACCAGCGCCGGACTTGGACCAGCGCACCCGGAGGCCGGGTCAGAGTGTCGCAGGACTCGGCACTGATCAGTCCTTAAGAGGTTTCCCCTGTACGCTCATCAGGCACATTTTACTAACTCTAACACCCCTGCCGTGACTGCTGTAATGAGGCCAATCCACCTTTCGAGCGAGCGTGCGAGGTCTGAAAGAGAAAAACTCTTTTGGGAGAAAGAGAACAGCTCAGAGGGGATTAAGGAAAGCAATTTGCCAGGCATATAAGTGTAAAAAATGCGAGGGAAGCCCTTGTGTGCTCGCTTCAGTATGTCTCCACTCCATTCTTTGTTGGAGCTATGAAAAAAGTTCTTACTGACGTACGCACCCACCAAGGGACCCCCGTCAGAGCGCTGAGTAGTGGCACAATTGAACTATACGTACACTCTTTGCGTGCTTACTGTACAGACACACCCTGGTGTCAATCTTGACCGATGAGGATCAAGCATATTTGCGATACGAGCCAAGTTGGCAGTGCCGTTCACCACTCCGTTTGTCAATCCTGAGTTGCTACAACTTGTTCTTTCTCCAACAAAACAAGGATTATCTGAGGAAATCCAGCCATGCACTTTTCTTGCTGACTGTTTAGACAATTGCGGTGGTTCCCCGAGAATACAGCAATCCTTGAGGTCGTCGTCGTCGTCGTCGTCGTCGTCGTCGTCGTCGTCGTCGTCTTTGCACTGCTACACTGCAGACAGCCTGTCGCCAAGATAGGGCAGGGAAGGGAGATAAATATTTACTTTGGCAATCCAACCATCCCTCTCCCACATTTTTGAATGAATGCGCTTTTGTTCTTCACAGTCTGGGATGGGGGGTTGAGAGAGCACTTTCCCAATAACCCTTTCTTTTTGTCAAGTACTCCATTCAAGAGTGGCGCTTTTTTTTCTCTGCATATCACGTACAGTTATGGGCATGGTGTCCTCTGCCTGGCTCTGCTGTAACTGTACAATCGGTACCAATAGCGTGCGTGGATAACTGAGAAAAAGATTAATCCAGTGCGAGCAGATTAGTGAGACAGCGATGCCACCGCCACAAAGGAAGCCAATCATTTCGACAAAGACGAATTCATCTCCGCTGCTGCCCTCCAGGATCAGCCAGCGTCGCATTCCAATCTTTTCAAGAGAAAATAATTCCATCAAGTGCTGCACATCAGTGCGGAAGAATCACAATGCAAATTGTCCCGCAGGACATTGGCAAGTCAAACTCATCCTCGCATTTGTCAATCACTGCAAAGAGAAAAAAACACTCGGCGCTGACGTCGGCTAGGAAGCAAGTTGCGTACGCACTCCAAAGCTGTTACTGCACTTCCTGAGCATAAAGCACCTGAAGGCGTGACGGTCCAGGATAGGGTGCATCTTTCCAAGGGGCCCAGGACATCTTCTACCCGCAGAGAACGAATGAGAGGTGAGTCAAATAGGGAAAGAATGGAGGACTTGTTACGGGAGTGTTAGGAAGAAAAAAAAGGGAAAAGCTGGACTGAGCGAGACCCTCCCAGCCTCCTCCTTCTCTGCCTCGTCCGCCGTCTCCTCGCCTCTCCTCGCCTCTCCTCTCTCCACCACATTCATCTCATTCAATGTTCACTGTCGTCTTCCTCCCTCCTCCCATCCTCTCCACTCAATGTATTGCGTACTTCTACAGCTGGAAAAGAGCCGGCGGCCTGCCGGCGGCCGCCTGCGTACTACGCGGCCAATGTTTTGAGTGATAACAAACTTCGCCACCTTCCAGTTATTACAAGAAAAACATTTCACGTTCGTTGGCTCGCTTGCTCGTTGTGTCATTCGCTTCCGTCCGGCGTGAATGAACGAGTGATTGGGCCGTCGTCGCCGTCGTCGTCGCCCCCGTCGTCGCCGCCGCCGTCGCCGCTGTTGCCGTCGACACCGAACCATCAGAAAGGAAAGTACCAATAAAAAAGAATGCAGCGTAATGACAATCAGGAATAAAGTCTGTGCTAACACGCGTCAACCTACTTTTATTGTACCCATTTTTCGTCGGGACTCTCATCGAAGCAGTTGACCAGACCGCGAAACAGAAGAAACTTTACTGCGCTTACTTCATGGCTGCACTGATACACTGACTGTACTTGTACTTAACTGGCGTTGCTACCATATTCATCGGGTTGGTCATCCTGCGTACCGTTTTACCGCTGCACGTAGCAAATGCGGCGCATGCATGTGCAGACTTCAGTGCGTGGCATGAACTACGGCTGAAAACAACAAAGAGACCGATGGCTTCACCTTCAGTCGCACCTACGTACAGTACATATGCAAATCTGGCGTCTGTTTGCCAGCTTATCGCTCCTCCACAGAGCTCTTCACTTCCCTCATCGCCTCTTTCTTCTCCTTTTCCTCTTCAAATCTCGCATTGTACATATAGCAAGGAACTCCACCAAACAAAGTCGATGCCAGGGCAACACGGAGTGGGACATTCTCCACATCACTGCCCCTGCAGGCACTGCTCCTCACCCCGAGCTGCTGCAGACGACGAGCCTGATGTGTAGACGCTCTCAGACCTGCACAAGGTCTTGCTCACGTTGTCTGACGGAGCAATGCGAATGTGGATTCAAAGAAGGAGGCCGAACGTGACAGCAGATGTCATCATCCACCTCACATCAACAATAGGCCGAGAGTGAAATGCATGGCCGAGAGAGAAGGGAAGCGTGATGAATGCACGTCGTCGATTCATCCCTGCCAACCCGTTTTTATTGCCCACCCCTCCTTCCAAAGATGACCTTAGCCTTTTTTCTACTCTTTCATCCCTCTAAAAGAAGCTTCTTTTCTGGGACGATCAGCTGCAAAAGTTCCAGAAAGTGACAGCTTTTGCGCAGCAGGAGATCACCCTGGAAATTGACTCGCTGGGAGCGAGAAATTATCGCTTTATTGACTGACTAACCAACTTCCGGAGGGGGAGTGAAGAAAGAATTGTGCTTTTGACACGTGCGTGCTCCTAATGAGGAAGAAGAAGCAGACGGTCCAGAGCTGAGCTTCAAGGACTTCGAGGACTTCGAGGACCTTCCAGTTCTGGGCGGCGAGGAGAGAAATGTTGCTAATATACAGCACAAGAAAGAAAGAGTTTCTTCATCTCCGTACCTAAAGAGCACATGCGTTCAGTGCATCTTGCTCAAGATATGTTGACAACAACCAAATGGAACTTTTCTTCATCTTCTCGGTGGCGACGACGGCAGCAAATGCTCTTCACTTAGCCTCTGTCCCCCTGCTGAGAACCCTCACAAAATAGACGGAGAAGGAAAAAGAAATGACGAGAAAAGAAGATATAACACTCACTGCATGCATGCATGCACGCGTGCACTCCTTCTACATACGAATAGTCAGTCCGGCAGAAATAAATACGTCGGCTGTGATGGCCCCAAGGAAGCAAATGTCGTACACGTTAAATACAGTTCTGTCCATTGCTGGCACTGCAACTTCTGAGCGCAGTTTTTGCTCTACAAATGAACCACGGATGCGTGCCAAGGATCGGTTGCCGCTTCCCTGAACAAGCTTGTCCGTGTGGAGAGCTGCTGTGAATGTGACACACGTCCAAAGGATGTAGCGATCATCATGGAGGTCACATCGAGCCAGGGCCAAACTTGCAATAATGTCACAAGGTTAAAAATGTTTGGGATGAAAAAGCAGTGCTTGACTACCCAGATGCCATCACCCCTGTTAGCGAAGCGTCAGTGCGTAAATATAAGAACTTTCCAAGATGAGAATTCAATCGGACGGATCATGAAGTGTCTGCACTGCCTGCATCATTTCTCTTTCTCGGTTAAATCTCTGTCGTGACGATGATGAATTCCCGACGCGTGGCAAAAACGCTCTCTGCCCTTCTTTCCCTCTTCTTCCCCTCAGCAGACGACGACGAATGATTATGGATTAGCCATTTCATTCCTACGTTGATGTATTCACAGTTGGCGCTCTTAACTTGACAGACGCATGAAGGATCCAGAGTGAAAGAGGAGCAACTGTTTCCACAAATGATGATAAGGCCACCAGACAAAGAGAGAGGGCAAGAAAAAGAGTGAGTGAGACGATAACACCTCACTGTACATAGCCCAAAAGGTTATTTAATTTGCCCTTGCTTTCTCCGCGTTCTGCGCCTCCTCCAGCTGGTTCTTGAAGAACCTCATCTTGTTGAACCCCTTGGACTTCCAGAGAAAGAAGACGAGAGCTGAGACAAGGAGCACGGCCAACGCTGCCCCGAATAGCATGGGCTTCAATCTCATATACGGTTTGGCCAGCGATATGTCGACCGAGAAGAGGTTGGTCGTCCTCCGGGCCAACCCAGAATCGTCACCATTCGTCTCCCCGTACGCCATGGTCGTCACTCTATATCTCTTGGCCGCGTCCGGGCGGAGGCGCCTGGGGTCAAACTTGAGTTCGACGGTCATGATCTCTCCAGAGTCGTCTCCGACCTCCACGCCAGCAGGCAAGAAGCACTCATATACGTGGCTTTTCTCGGTCTCGTAATCAATGACTTGAGTTTGTCGGTGGCCGCGATGTGTTTGTTTGTTCTCGTCCGCCTTGAACCTGCCCGTCGTAACTGTTTTGTTGCACCTCTGAGAGAGCTCAGAATCGGTGCCGTAAGCATGCCTCCCGTTGGCCGCATTTGGGTTGGGCAACCCCGAAGCATCGCAATCAATGTTTTCAGCTGCAAGTGGCTCAGTCGCCTGCACCCCGAACCTGCCCGTCGTCGTGTTCGTGGGACACCTGTTCAGCCGCTTGTGGATCTTCAGATCGCTGCTCAGGAGGCTCGAGGTGGGGACGAAGATCTGCAATGCGCAAGGGTCATGAACGCAGTTACGTTATGGCACCAACGAGAGATCTGCAGTACTGTTCACAAGTTACTCACTTGAATCCGAGCGGAAGTGTTAGTGGTGGGGCTCGGACCAATGTTAAAAAATCGATATGAATGACTGAAGCTCACAACAGTCCGATTGTCGAATTCAAGGTCATCCTCCTGCTGCTGCGTGGACTTTATCGAAATCTGTTGAAAGTGCAAGTCAAACATCAGGGATTTTGTGCCTTACTAAAACTCTCAGTTGCGCCCTCATTAGTATGTCCAACAATTTGAGGTCGGGTTGCAGTATCTCGATGTGGAGCATTCTACGTAAGTACTGTCTGACTTCACAATTCTCTGTTCAGCTTTGGCATCAGCTTTTTTTCTCCGTAAGCAGTCAAAATAAAAGAGTTTGAGGAGCTTTTTGGAAGCCGACACCCATTTTTGGACATGGTGTGCGTCCTACCTTGCTGGCATTACTGATACACCATGCCTCACCTGGCTCTGGTAAGTGAAGCTGATCTTGGAGGCTGATTTCAAGTTTGCCCCTGACCTCTGGGTCCTCTTCGAACAGGTTGTCCTAGTGACCTCCAAGTGGAAGTCGACGACTCCAACAGGCAGCTTGTGGAAGGGCCAGTTGTGCATGTTGAAGGTGACATTGAAAGTGCGAGAACGGTTAGCACGGAGACCGGGCAGGCGACATTCGACCAGATACTTATGCTTGACCTGTGGACGACCGAGAAAGGTTGAACTTGCAATCACATGAAGCATATGTATTCGACTAGACAGACACTTTCTCTGAACTTATGTAGTAAAAATTTTTTTGCAAGAGAAGATGGGCAAAAAAAACTTTAACATGACTTTATCTCCACCTTTTGGTACTGAGAAAAAAACCTAAGATGTCAAATTTCAGAATTTTCGTTCATTGGTCTCGCCTAATATGCATGTATGATGGAACGCTATCCAATAAGGACGGCTCCGACGTGCCTTAGTCGGCTCCTTTTGTTCACTTACGAGAGCTTCTTCAACACCACTGTGGAAAGGTCCAGGTCCTGGGGTGGCCCCTTGGCAACGCTCTAGCCCTTCTGGTAGTGGCAATTCTGCGCTGGCAGAGATGACCACGAAGGCTTGATTAAAGGAAGGTTCCAATCCGGAGTTGGACACAGACAGAGGAATTGAAATGAATTTGTCCCTGGCCACCACCAGTTGCTGAAAAGGACTCTGGTGATTCGTCACCTCCAAGCTGCACTCGCATTGCTGGTTGTTCGTACACCCTGCATCATAATATGTGCACAGGGTGATCTACGGGAAGTGCTTCTTTTGTTTGCGTCTGAGAGGTTGATAATATCGGCGTTATTCCAAATGGACAGAAAGGATAGAAAGCTGAGACATGGAGATTCCACTGGTCGCATTCAACTGGAAATGCCACTTTCCGCAACTTTCACTTCATATGAGATGAACGGAAATGCTTGAAACGCGAGATCATGGACGTTCCATTTCTCCAAGTGTTCCACAAACTCTACACGAGGTCAAGGCAGTTGTGAAGGGTGTAAATATTCCAGAGGACACGATTGAACGACCGTTGGCAAACCTCAGGAAATATGTCAAGAAATGTGTTAAGGAAGGCAAAAGTCATTTCCAACTTAAAATGCAAAAACGAGATCCGTGTTGTGCTTGTAACCACAATTAGCTTTGGGCACTTGCGCAAAAAATTTCCTGCTCTTAAAGACCTCTATCCATTCATTGGTGTAATGTCGACATTTTTTACCTCTCAGAGGCAAAAGAAAAAAACCTCTTCAGGTGGATCACCTTGCACGTACTGTACAAGCATGTGCGGATAAATCGCTACCCTTGGTTTTCTATTCAAATTGATGGTGATTCAATTTGGAAGTCTTGGATTCAATTTGGAAGTCTTGGATTCAATTTGGAAGTCTTGGATTCAATTTGGAAGTCTTGGAGAGACAGATGTGGACCTAATAGCGTGTTCTATTATCAATGCAACCCCCTTTTTAATCTGCCTCCAGCCTTGGCCTGAAATGACCACATGAGCGAAGGATCAATGCACATCAATTTTGCGCCATTGTGTCCCTATGACTTGGTGCAGGAGTGGCTTGCTGACCTCCGGGGACACCTGACATTGACCCCTTCTGCCATCTCAGAACTGCTTCCGCAAATTGATCAAGATTTTTGCTGGCATTTTAACAGTCGCATTCGTAGCTGGATCCTGAATGTTTCGGAGGCAGCGATTTTTCCACGCATGTCTGTACATAGATAAGTTGAGGACAACATGTACACTGTGACACTAACGTCTGCACCTTGGCGATAGGTACTCATTGTTCAAAGTTGTTCAGATAAATTGATACTGGCTGTGGTCTACCATGAACTCCATGGCAGTTCCTACTTTTCCCATTACAAAATACCAAGATGTGACGTTTCTTAGTCAACTTTGTGGAAGAGATATTGAGATGTCCAATTTTCTGGTCCATCATGAAGATGTGGTTTGAAGCAGGACCAACCGTGACAACTTAAAATTGACGGGTTATTGAGAGAGCTTCAGGTAGTGACAAAGCGTTTCCCCCAACGCTGGAGGACGTCAACGTTGTTGAGTTAGTCAGGTTGGCCAGTTCTGCATACTTGAAGTTGTTGCTTCCTGTACGAATCAACAACATTTGAATATGGCATTACTCGTTGTTCTTACTGCCTGCTGATATCATCCTTTTCTTGATTGGTTGAAACCCGGTTAGATAGTTGGGAGGCACCATTTGTCTCGATGATCATTATACGTACAGGGTGCACAAGTATAGGAATTCCTGTACCTGTTTCCAGAGCTATCTCACGTGACAGCTTCTCCTCTTTCTGGCTTCTGGGATCCATGACTGGACATCCCACCTCAGGACAGGATCTGGGGTCAACATCCGCCAGTGACCAATGAGTCTGCACTGAGAACTGGATGGATTTGGGAATCACCGTCGAGTCTTCGTCTACGCCGAAATCTGGAAAGTTGTCCGCCGAATCCAGAGTGATGGAAAATGACTTCAGCTTGCGGTTGGCCATGAGCTGATAGGTGCGCGACTTGGTCTGTGCAGAGAACTCCGGTGGCAGCTTCACCCTCTTGTCGAGATAGAGAAAGGTGACGTTGACGTCCAGGTTGACGTTCACCGCCTTCTGCAGCGCTGCTTTGAAGTTAATATTGAAGGCTGGAGGTTGTGAGAAAGAGAGTACGTTACTGTGACATGCGTACAAATGGGTGAACTCGAAGTTCAAGTGGATTCAAGCCTTCTCGAGGTTCGAACTCGAGCTTCCAAATTCAGAGTTTGATTCGAATGCCCGAAAAAAATCATTCCGCTTCATTACAAAGTTGTGAACCATACTGAAGGAGAGGAGCATTAAAAGTCTGTGCTTTCTTTGTTTACATCTCAAAGCCATGCAAAATAATTCCTAGAGGTTAGAACAATCCCTAACAATATGAGGAAGAGTTGCACTTCTGTTAGCCTTGCAGGACTAAAGAATTATTGAATAGCCTTGCCGCTGATCAGACGATAAAAATTTTTGAATACTTTTTTGAATGAGTTTGTTTTCAGCAACAACTTAGCTGTTACTGCGAGAAATCTTTGCTTCTCTCTTTTTTATAAATATCGAGCTTTGTTCAAATTCGAACTTCTTCCCGCAAAGGCACTTTCGTCTTTACTCACTAGTGATGTATAATGAACGAACGTGTTCGTTGAAGAAACGTCATCTAAGTTTGTTCTCACAGTTATTCTTTGGTTCCACGTAGGAAGGCGTGAGCAGCTGCACTTCTGGCCGGATTCTGACCACTTGCTTGGTCTTTAAAATGATGACCTTGTCCGAAAAAAGGGCGCCGATGGCGAAATCTTGGAGTCCGTTGTCATCGACATCCACGGGGTTGGAAAAAGCATGGCCAAAACCTTGAAACAGGCCTGATCGACCCAGAGCCTCTGGCGTGATCTTCTGAGGTTCGTCTGTAACAAATTATGCATTACGACTAGACCTCGAAATTTTGGGTGCAAAGTTTGAGCAGCTCCAGTGACGGAAATTGAATTTTAAGTTTTTTCTTGCACTTTTCATTGCAATTTTATCGCATTTTTTAAACCCCTGAAATATTTTTTCTTGCCTGTTACACTCTATGCTGGATTCTTCGATGGTAACTGCATGTTTACTATCAAATACTGGGTCCCCAAAGAGGGAAATTAGGTTTTTTGCCTAAAATTCCCAGGTGACCCATGAGCACGCACTCATGCACGTAACTCACGTTTTTTTTAACGCACGTCCGTCCGTTGAGAATGCTTTCTTACCGTTGAAGGAGAAGTCGGGGATGCCCCTATAGATGTAGACGGCCCCGTCGTCCTCAAAAGGTGCGCCAACGGCGAAGTCGCCAAGTCCGTCGCCATCCAAGTCACCTAAAGCCGCGACTGCAGCGCCGAAGCGAGCACCACCGACCACCTTGTGAGGCAGTCGAGTGTTCTTCGTCTCAAACTTGCCCTCAAGTCGTGTGCGGTACACGTAGACGTTGCCCATATCGGAGAGCTAAAAAAAGCCCTGTTGCTCTAGTATGCTATAATAATATGCAGTGCATAGGGGCCTTACAAGATCAGGTACATTATTCTTTCTGGGGCACCTGAGACAGTGTTTTGGTGGTATTTTGAGTAATGGATAGACAGTGAAAGGTACAATAAAGTCAAGCCTAAGTCAGAGGTCCGAAGGACGAAGTGAAACATTCTTTGAACACGCCTTGAGCAATGCGCGTAGTGCTGCTACGAATGCAGCACTATAAAAGTGTCTTACTGTTTCAAGGTTTGCAGTGGAGTCTCAATTTGAGCCGGATTCCTCTGCAGGTTACCGCTAACCTGAGACACGATTGTACCAATGGCGTGCACACGCACGACTCGGGAGACTCATGTATGGCGTCACTCACACCCTTTTCTTCGGAGAAAAGTGGGGCTCCTACGACCAAGTCGTCCAGTCCGTCTCCGTCGATGTCCACTGCAGCCAGCGCGTGTCCAAACCTGGACCCGAAGTTGTCGCCGTCGATCGCAGCAGTGTGGATCGTCCTCTCAGAATTCACGAGCTCGTCGTCGCGGTTCCGTTGGAAGCTTCCCCAGATCTTCGCTCTCAGTGGCGAGCCATAGGCGAAGCAGTCAGGGCAGAGATAGACTCTGCCCCGGAGGTCCGAGGCCCTGGGAGCACCAATCACGTAGTGATCAGACCCGCCCTGGACGAAGCGACCTGGACATTTAAAGCATTAACAATGAGCATTAAAAGTGTTGAAACAGTGCCTGGTTGGCTTCCTTCCCACGGCCTTTTGTAAACTTTTGACCGTAACTTTACTACAGTGTGACCAGGATTGACAATGCAGGACGTAACAATGTGCACTTTCTTCTGGGACAAATTTTACACTGCCAATCTTGAGGACCTTCTGACTCACCTTTGACTACGGCTGATCCCTCGAGATCCAATGAGCCCCACACTTTGGTCTTGGACCTGGCTTTCTCTGTGTTCCAAATCACCTTCTTAGTTGGGATGAAGTTCCTCACCCCCCGATACGCCGTGGACACCTTGATTATGGTACCTCGGAACCTTTCATCTGTAGCACAATTAAAGAGGTGCCTCTTTCGAGCAACAGTAATGACAGTTTTCGAGTTCTGACCTCGGTCATATGACTTGTCTGATGCCTTTACTGCGTCGAGTATCTTTCTATAATATAGTGCACAAAGGCGAAGACAGGTCAAAACTTCAGTCAAGACGAGTAATATACCGTGCTCATTCTTGACGGGCAAGTAATTTGTAACTTGACGCGAAATTGTTACTTCGTCCAAAACATGCAAAATAAAATACTTTGTGCAGTAGCACAAAAGTACACGGCACTGCCCTGAACAAACTGGGATATTTACATGAGAAAGTACGGATACAAAGATGAAACTAAACGTGCACAATAGGCGGCCTGGCCGAATAAAGTGAGAAATGTCAGATTTTGAAAAAAACTAAATTGTTCCTTGGTCCCATGACCGGCCAGGTCGGTCCGTCTGATTAGTACCAGGTCCTGACACGTACAATCGGAGACCTAACTAGTGACTTTTTTAGATTTTGACTCAGCAGGTCCAATTTGTAATGTTAACCTAACATTCTGACGTAAAAAACTTTGAGGCCAGAGAGGGGACCCAAAACTGATCGGTTCTTCACACCATTAGACGATGTTAAGCACTACGATGTCTTCAAATGGAGTCTCACACAAATATAGCACACGCAAGAGAAACTTTTGGTCTAGTCTAACATACTTGGTATCTCATGATTGAAAGCTGTGAAAGGTTTTAGGTCCCTTTTGGTATTTCCCTTTTGGTGTGTCGTACTGCCTTACAGTTGAATAGAATATCCATGTATACTTGGACACTTCGTGCTAGACACACTTCCACCCTTCTGCTAGTCCAGTCCAAGTAATCACTTGGAAGGGCAACCTGGCCTGGCCTGATCAGTGAAAAACGCCTCGGCCTCCTATTGCTCTTCGACACGGCACAATTTCCTTTGTAACGTCGTGTCCGTTCTTTGTAGCGGCAGATGTATCTTTTTCATATCTGCTTGTGCTATATTGCCTCCTTTACTTACCATATTGCTCACTAGTGTTGGGTTGGGAATTGAAAACGTTAGGTCAAACTTTCATTCGAGCTGAAGCTGAAAAAATTAAAGTCAATTTCAACATGAACCATTCCGCCGGCTGCCCGACTGCCCAATGGCTGTCCTAACAAGAACTGAGGCCAAGTGAACTGCGGAAAGGGATAACAGAGGTCTGCTGCTCTGTCTACAAAGTAAGACAGAAGCACTTTTGCGTCTACTGCTGTGGATATGATGGTGCTTGTATCGAAGTAAGCGCACATTAAATTCAAACAGACACAGTGCCTCTATATGAGCAGACAATATACAATACGTCCTAACTTCTACTATGCATCCCAGTTTGCCCGTATGCCATACCGCATAGAGTGATTTCAGAACGACATTTTCGCAGTTCAGACAAAAAAGAATCAACCAGACAACTTCGCGTCACCTAAAATACACATTATACAATGCTATAGTTACCCCTGGTGAATCCCACAGGGAGTCCTAAGACAAAGCCGTTTTCAGCCTTCACCATGGCTTGACCCATGGTGAAAAGGTAGAAAAGGCCTGTGTTACCAATGTCCGCATATCCAGGATTTTGCAGTTCGAAATATTTTCTCAGTCCTGTGGCGCTGTTCCTCGTGTCATACCTGGACATTCAAAGTTTGGTTCATTGAGCACAAAGAAACAGTTTGTGGTGTCGCAATCCATTCATACTCATAACAAAATCCAGCGTTTTCTTCGATGGCTTTGTAGATCTCCGACTTCGCCAGAGGAGCGCACGTGTACAGCTTGGTTTCATCAAGAACGAGTGAGGCGCCCAAGAAGTCAGAATTGTTAGAATCTGTTACAAAAATTAAAGTTGTCCATGTAGTCCGGTCAAACCTCGAATTCATGAACTCCAGAAGTTAATTTCACGACGCTTGGCTGGCAGCCACGTCTCGAACTCATACATGGACAAGTACTTCTAAGGTGTTCGAACAAATGTGGTTTGGGTGCATTCTTCCTTGCTTCTAACCTCAATTGGCGGTCTCCGTCAGACACGGTCTAATCTAACAATGCCTAAATGTAGGGTATAGAACTTTAAGATTTCCTGTGTAGTCGTCATTAGCCTGTATCGCTACATGTGTCGGAGTATGTGAAATATTTGCTTGTGGCCTCTTTTGGCTCCTCCTCAGACACAGTCAGTGTCGAAACATTTTCATTCTTTTTTACTATTGATAGCTGTCACGTTGGTGACCTCCCAGTCTACATCAAGCAGGGGACGGAGCGCTTCACGGTATGAAGCCTGGGTCGCTTGGCACTGGTGTCATCGGTACTTCCACCAGTGCCAGCATCAGACTAAGGCACAGTCCGTCGCTTATCAGCTGCGGACTTTCACTTTAGAGCCTATTCCTTCAGCTGTTGGCTTTGTTGAATCATATTGTGTCTGGCAGTTTTGACTGGCTGGCACTTAGGCTACGCAGGATGGAGCAACATATATGTGGGAGACACCCTGTTGTACCGACACTAGTAATGCTAGAAATCTTGACGCTCCACACTGCACGAAAAAAATGGCTCCGATTAAGGCCCAAGTGTGGAAAGTACTCATAGCGGGTGACCGATAAGAGCCCGATAAGGCTGAAAAAAATTCTGGAAGTTCTGAATTGTATCGATTTTGCAGCTTTTTTACGAACTCATAGTCAATCGAGCTTCAGTCTAAGTCCTACATGTAACAGTACAATGCTGGTGTCATACGTCTTTCTCCTCTGATTTGGACACAGTTGACCCTATTCTGGCCTCTTCGAAGTCCTCCGAAGTAGCACGTGAACACCGCACCAGCGTCCTCGTAGCCAGGGGCACCCACGTAGAGATCGGTCTTTCCCAGAGCCAGGGCGTAGCCGAACAGACTGGGCGGCAACCGGGACGAGTATGCTCGTGGTCCCTGTACGTCAATTGCGCGGTCCAGGGCCACGTTGAACGCTTCGGCCTCCAAGATGCCTTGCAGCAGCACCAACACCGGCGACAAGAGGAGGCAACACTTACACATGCTGAAGCTGTCGTCAATCCTCGGGGTGAGAGACTGAGTGAGTGACGAAGCAACCCGGGCACAGAGGATTATCAAGGACATTGACAAGAAGACTTCCTGCCCTCCATCCTACACGCATATGTGGGGTTAGCTAGCCGCAGTCAAATTAATGATACGTTTAGGGCTGAATAATATTTTACGCCGTAAAGTTTTAATTTTAGATTACAGCTCTCGTGGATAATCGGGACCTTTTCCGGAGAAACGAATTTCATTATTTTTACGACGGATTTTAAGTGAACTTCACCAAAAATGTTGGGACAACTTACAATTTTTATGACTTCTTTTTTTTAAAAAAAAAGCAACCTCCTTCTTGGAAAGGATGCGACTATGCAAGTTTTCCTATAAGTCTATTGATGTTTTTCATTTTTTTCTCTTTTTTAGTGAGGAAAGTCAGGTTGAGAAAGAAAACGAAAGATGCCCCAAAACACAAATCATAGAAAGAGGGTTCATCCATGTTCTTCGCTGTTTTTTAGAGTAAAACGCCGTTACTTAAATTAATAATATTCCTCACGTCACCGATCTGACGGGACTGACGGGAGATATCGTTAATTGTACCCTAAAAGCACCAAATACAATGACCAAAGTCTTTAAAAAACAAAGCAATTGTAAATGATAGAATCGAGAAACCTCTGAGCTTCACTGGGCACATCTATCAATACACCCGTCTGTCACGTCCTAGAGATCTGTTGGGCTCACCACGAGGATAACTCGTTGAGAATTGGCACGTGCGAGCTTGCATAAATAAGAAAGTGTGCAAAACAAGCATAAATGTGCCAGCACCCTTTCAATTAGCGGTTGCACCACGTATTTGTGTGCATACGTAGTACGGTGCTGTTCTGACTCTCACAAACGAGTCGTGCACTCTCAATGATAAGAGGTTGCCTGCTCGCTGCCTACGAGTACGTGCACAGCACAGTACAGTTCACGTACACGTACAACATAATACAGTTCAGTACTGTTTCTTTTTTTTTCTTTTATTTTTTTGCCCCTGGTGAGTGATGATTGAAGAGGAGTAAACAACGTTGTTCTTCCGCTCAAAATGAGTGTGGGTTTGGGTGCTCCAAGAGGAATATTCAACGACTGGAGAAGTAGAGAACGAGCAAGTGAGAAAGTTTAGGGGTTTTTTCTTCTTCTTTTTTTATGTTCCGCCGCGTCACTCTTGACAAGAAATTAAGTGGTGACATTTCAAAGACGAACGCTGCTCGTGGACAACAAAGTTATATGTGGCAATCCTGAAGTCTTTCTTTTCTATATGATCATTACTGAAGCCGTATCTCAGTGCTGCCACTTTTTTCAGCTCTCCGGGCCAAGAAGGTGTAGCCACCAAGCGTCGAAAAATAGGATAGATGGGGCAAAAATACAATGTTAGCCCTAACTTCCAGCAGTCTTTATGAAGGGTCGATTTTCATTGCTCGTCGGTTATAGCTCGTATATTTTTGCTGCTATTACGTAGTCCTTAACATCAGTCGAGGGCCGATGACTCAGGGTCGATGTTGGGCAAGTCACTGTTCGCGGGAAATTCTGGGTAACCCCACTCTAGAGCAGGACATCATTCCAGTACTTTCATCGTCATGCCTACAGTTGAGCTGAGAAAATGGGTGATGTGACTCATAGCGCTCGAAGACATCGCACCACAGTCGGAGGACAACCGAAGTCATCGACTTGGACGACACCTTGGACAACACGGTGGCCGAGTCTGCTCAGGAGATGCTTGAAGAAGGCTTCGACTACTTGGCCGGCG